>Ga0224508_10001973_pt1 | contig 17933 bp, 21 predicted proteins | sample SF_Jan12_sed_USG_4_FD_170157 | JGI IMG/M metagenome (GOLD analysis project Ga0224508, IMG submission 170157) | Sediment microbial communities from San Francisco Bay, California, United States - SF_Jan12_sed_USGS_21 | ecosystem: Environmental > Aquatic > Marine > Sediment | place: USA... | reverse complement strand
CGACTGATCGGCACCGAAACCGCTGCGCATCGCTTCTTCGATTGCCCTGACGGTGGTCGGCAGCTCCCTGGCAGCCATCAGCTGCAGCGTTAGTTCGTGAATTTTCGATGCCAGGATATCGTTCGCGCGGGCGACATCGATGAGTTCCTTTAACTGGCGTTCGAGTTTGAGTTCTTTCTGGCGTAGCACTGAAACCTGCCGCTCGACCAGCGAGACGGCCTCGCCCGATCCGTGCGGTACGCTCATGGAACTGAGTAACGCGCCGTGGCGTTCGAAGAAGTCGGGATGTGCCAGCAGGTAGCCCTTGACGGTTTCCTCCGAGATGTCTTCTTCGATGAAGTCCGGCTTGCGTTGTGTGCTCATAATTCGATCGTTCCCTCGCTAATCCACTCTGCATCACCGGTCAGCCATACCGGAGCGCCGGCGCCGGCCCAGCTTACCATGAGTTGACCGCCGGGCAGTTGCACCGTTACGTCGGCGTCCAGGCGGCCCTGCAGCTGACCTGCGACGACCGCCGCACACGCCCCGGTGCCGCAAGCCAGTGTCTCGCCAACACCGCGTTCGTAGACGCGCAATTCAATGCTGTCCCGGCCCCGTACATGCATGAAGCCAACGTTCGCACAGGCTGGAAATCGTGCGTGGCACTCGAGCAGCGGACCCAGTCGCGCAACGGGTGCGGTATGGACGTCGTCAACGTCCAGCACACAGTGCGGGTTACCCATGGAAAGAACGGCAACCCTTATTATTTCGCCGTCGACATCGAGGTTGTAGCTGACGGACTGTGCATCGGCCACAAACGGTATCCGGCCGGGGTCGAACTGGGGTGGTCCCATATTGACCGATATGCGTTGATCGTCGAGAACCCTGGCTGCAATCGGTCCGGCGGGGCTTTCGAAACACAATTGCGAAGCACCGTCCTGCCCGGCAATCAGCCGCGCCACGCAGCGGACGCCGTTGCCGCACTGTTCCACCTCGGAACCGTCGGCGTTGAACACGCGGTAGCTTGCAATGTGGTCCGAATCGACAGCCGGGCCAAGCCACATCAACTGGTCAAAGCCCGGGCCTTCCGCAGAACTGCCCAAACGCTGGATGACCGATGCAGGCGGCGGTTCCCGACCGCTCGCGCGCTCATCGATAACGACAATCCGGTTGCCGGCGCCCTGCATTTTTACGAAGCTGACTTGCATTGCACTCAATGGACTTTTAACGTCTGCCTCTGTAGTTTACATAAGTTCCAAAACAACCTAACAACAAGCCCTCAGGGAGAATCATGCGGCACATAATGGTACTGAATGCGAAGGGCGGATGCGGTAAAAGCACCCTCGCAACGAACATCGCTTCCTATTTCGCCAACGAAGGCGCCGCCGTCGCGTTGGCTGATTACGATCCCCAGCGCACGAGCCTCGACTGGATTGAGCGACGTCCCGACAACCGGCCCGAAATCGTCGGTGTAGCCGCATTCGAAGACGGGTTGCGTCATGTACCGCGTAGCGCCGACATCGTTGTCAGTGACGCACCGGCAAGATCGCACGGGCCTGAGCTGACAGACCTGGTCAAGCATGCAGAAACCATAGTCGTTCCGGTGTTGCCGTCCACCATCGACATGCAGGCGACGACGACATTTCTCAAGGAACTGCAGTCGGTCGGCAAGGTAGAGCGCAAAGGGGCCAAGATTGGCGTGCTGGCCAATCGCGTGCGCAACAACACGCTGATATTCGACGATCTCGACGAGTACCTGACGAAAGCGCGAGTCCCGTACATCGCTGCGCTGCGTGAGGCGCAGAACTATGTGCGTGCCTATACGCGCGGCCTGGGCATTTTCGAATTGCCCGAATACCTGGCATGGCCGGACTGGGAAGAATGGGAGCCGCTGACGTCCTGGTTGCGCAGCAAGCGCAGTCAGCCCTGATCCGCTAAGGCTTCTGCCGCGAGACTGGCGCGAATGCCGTCTTCGGCTTTCGCGTAGCGTGGCGTAACCCGTAGCACGTCGCGCATCCTGCGCGTGTCGACGCGACGCGATTCTTTGAGATACGACAGCCGGTGTGCCGGGAATGTCTTTTCCGCCTCGTCGCGGCTGACCAGGGGCGGCGCCTCCAGCCCGGCTTGTCGCGCAACTTCGCCGGCAAACCAGGTAGACGATCGTTCGTCGCCGTCACCGACGTTGATAATGCCGGTCGCAGCGTCGCTGGTCAGGGCGGCAATGCAACAGGCGGCCAGGTCATCAGCGTGAATACGATTGCCCGGGTTGGCGTCCGCCTCGCGCAATAATGGCGCGGCCTCACGAATGCGTTTGAGCGCCAGCCTGCCCGGGCCATAGATTCCGGGAGCGCGGAGAATACAGAGCCGCACCGAGTGGTCTGCACACCATTGCAGTAACGCCTGCTCTGCCGCCACGCGGCGCTCCGCCCGTGCGGTCATCGGACTGGGTTCGGCCTGCTCGTCGACCAATGCTCCGCCACGATCGCCGTAGACGCCCGTTGTGCTGATATAGACAAATGCTGTCGGTGGCGGGCTCAGGCTGACCAGCAGGCGCTCGAGACGAGCGTCCCGCTTCGAGTCCGTGGCGGGCGCCACCGTGTAAAGGACGCAGTAGTCGTCCGGCGGTTCGATGGGTAATTCCGCGCAGGAATCGAGATCGAACAGCAGCACCGGCTTCGACGCCGTTATTGCAGAGCGGCTGAGGCCGATGACATCGCCGTCATCGAGCAACTCGAGCACCCGCCGCCCAACGTAGCCTGTCCCGACAACGAGAGTTGTAGGCCGTGTAGCGATTACTGATCCTGTGGTATGTCGGGTGCGAGATGGGGAATCGCCGGCAGCGGGTCATCGGTCACCATGCCGAGTCCGGCCATGTAAGCATCAGCCGCGGCGTCGGGCTCACCCATCTGGTTCAGCAGCCGCCCGAATACCTGGTAGGCCTCGGGCGTCGGCCGCAGGCTGATCACGGTTTCGAGGTAGCTGCGTGCCTTACCCCAAAGCTCGTTCTTCAGACACAGGCGCGCCGCGGCGAGTAACAGGTCGGGGTCTTCGCCGTGCTTGCCGAGCCAGCCCTCGGCGCGTTTCAGTTGCCGGGTGGGATCGGGACCTTCGACCAATCCAAAGAGCCGCACGAGCGGCGCGCGCCATTCGGCTTTAAGCGCTGCCGCAAGGTCCTTTTCGGCCTTATCGTGCAGGCCGGTGCGCATCAGGCTCGTGTAATACGCGTCGAGCAACAGGACATCTGACTTGAGCCGTTTCGGTACGGCTTTCCACTCTGCGAGGACTGCGTCGCTGTCTTGCGCCCGTTGCAGCTGCTCCTTGTGGACGCGAATGGTCCACTGATCGATCTTGTCCTGGCTGATGCGACCGTGTTTGCGCAGGCGCGGCAGGGTCTGCGCCAGGTTGTCCCAGTCCTCGAGTCGGAAATAGAGCCGGCCAAGCAGGCCGAGCGCGTAGCTGTGGTCACGCGAGTTCTCGTCGAGGCGGCGCAGTGTGGCCAGTGCCTGCTCATACTGTTCGCGATCGAGTTGCAGTTCGGCCTGGGTCAGTAACACCGCATTCGATGCTTCCGGCGTCTGTTCGTACGCGAGCTTGAGCCACTCGTCACGCCGTTCGTCCTGCCCCTGCAGATGCGCTGCGCGTGCCGCTTGAAGGTAATTGAAGAGTGGTGCGTCGCTGGTGCTGGCTGCCCGTGCCAACAGCTTTTCGCCACGGGCGAAGTTACCCTCGGCGACCTCGATCATGCCGCGTGTCAGTTTCTGGCCGGCACGGCCGGCGCGGTAACGCCCGGCCGCTTCACCGAGCCGTCGCGGGGCCTGGATGATGCGCCGCGCAAGCCAGATTACGAAAACCAGCAGCGCGATCAGGCCGAGCATCACGGGCACCGACATCTCGACGAGGTAGCCGCGAAAGTTAATGACAACGTAGCCGGCGTCACCCAGCAGGAAGTGCGCAGCAATCGCGCTGATCACCGTCGTCAGGACTACGATGATCGCAAATTTCACGGCGCGGTCTCGGCCAGCGTCTTGAACTGCCGCAGCAGCCGCAGTGACTCGGAAATCTGTGGTGGTGCCACGGCGAACAGACCGCCGCGGATCTCGTCGATTGTCGTCAATGCGCTCGCGACCTGGGTGCTCTCGGTATCAAAGTACTGGCGCAGCCACGCCGCCGCGTCATCGAGGCTTTGTTCGAAAACGGCTTTCTCGCCACGCAACAATGCCAGCCGTGCTGACTGCAACTGCAGAGCCAGGTTCGTGCGCAGGAAATGCACGGCGTCGGGGGCAATCAGCGGCATAACGGCCTGGTCGGGCGGCGTGACCTTGACGAGCCCGGACATGGCGCCTTTAACCGAATTCCAGGCGCGGCCCATGCGGCCCGCGGTTTCGTCCTCGAGTGCCCCGGCCTCCGCCGCTGCTTCCCTGGCCTGGCGCAGCGGTAACGAGTCGACGACACGCGACAGGCTCGCGAGTGTGAGCGTCACACCTTCTATATCCGGCTTCTCCATCGCATCGAGGGCCGCAAGCTCGTCCGAGAGCGCTCGACGCACACCGGTAAGCGCGGGGTCCGCAAGTTGCACGATACGTTCGTCGGCCATGCCGAGCGCCAGCGCGGCAAGGTGCGGATTGCCGGCCAGCTGCAACTGGGCGTTGGCGATCTGCATGTAATATTCGGCCTCTGCCAGCAGAAAAGCCTCGCGCGCGCCGGCAGAGACACCCTGGAGGGCCGCGATCGAGCTCTCGAGCGTCGCAACTCGCGGGGGCAGCGAATCAAGCAACCCAACGCGATTCTCATAGTCCCGGCGCAGCGCATCGAGTTCCGAGCTCGTGCGCGTGGCCTCACCGCCGAGTTCGTCAAGGCCGCGATCGAGATTGGCAAGTGTCTCGCTCGAGGCGTCGATACGGCTACCGAGGCTGGTGATTGACCGGGCGACCGAGCTCGCGTTGTCGTCGGTTTCACCGGTTGCCCGCCAGTCTTCGTAATAAAGGTAGGCACTGCCCGCGAGTGCGATCAGCGACACGAGCAAAGCCAGCCACGCAATTCCGCCGCCACCGCGCCGTGCCGGGGGCGGAGCCTCGGTTTGAGCTTCTACAGCCGGTGCCGGCTCGAGCTCGGGGACGTTATCAAAGGTCGCATCGTCGCTGTCCGCAGTTTCATCGGGCTGCGTACTATCATCGGTCTTGTCTTGCTTGCTCATGAGGCTTTTCCGGGTGCGTTCGACCCATGCTCCAACATCGCACGAATCATGTCATCGACCTGTGGTCCCTGCGCCAGTGTCGTCGGGATACCGGGAAGCAGATCCAGAGCTTCTTTTATCACACGTTCAGCAGGCGTCACCAGCCGCGTTTCAACAAGGTGATCGCGACAGGATTGGGGCAGTATCGCAACGAGGTTACGCAGCGACTCGGCGCTCATGATCGTGGTGATGTCCACTGCTTCCTCCTGCAACACCGCTTCGAGTGCAGCGATGTCGCCATCACTGTACTCGGGCATCATCCGTTCGTAGACGGCGAGAAAAGATACGTTGGCGCCGCGGCTTCTGAGCGTGTCCGCCAGCAATTTGCGGCCTGCCTGGCCACGAATGATACGGACAGTTTTGCCGCCCACCTCCTTGAATGCTGGCTCCGCCAGCAGATGCTCGCTGTTGTAGCCCGACGCCGAAACAATATCGACCGATCGGCCGACCGCCTCGATGGCTGCGGCCGTCGACGGCCCGATGGCAGCGATCAGGGCATCGCCCGCGTACTGCAGGCCGCAGTGGACAGCGTTGGGACTGACGAAGATAACAATGTCCGGATCGTCAAGCGCCGCCAGGTCCTCACGAATGGCAGCGGTCGTTCGCTCTTCGATGACGAGCGCTGGAAATCGTATCGCTGTTCCACCATGGGCTTGTATGGCGGCAACGAGCTCGTCGGCCTGGCGCCGCGGACGGGTCACGAGTACGCCAAGGCCAGCAAGTGACGTGTCAACCATGCGTTGCACTCGTCGCAGCAAGGATTGCAGCGGCGCCACGATCCAAAAGCTGTGCTGCGAGTTCTTCACCCAGGCATTGAGCGTCGGCGGCCGCGCCTTTAATCTGTTCGCGAATCGCGCGACTGCCATCGGGCATCGCAACCAGTGCCGTCACGGTCATATGCTCGCCCGAGATGACCGCATGCGTCGCAACCGGAGACTGGCAGCTGGCTGCGAGCACTCGGGCAATCGCTCGTTCGGCGGATGTCGTCAGCGCCGTGGCAGCGTGGTTGAGCCGGCTCAGTACGTCGCACAATGTGTCATTGGTGGCGAGGCATTCGATGCCGATAACGCCCTGCGCGGCGGCAGGCAACATCTCCTCCGTAGAGAACTCGTGCCGGATGTGATGCGCCAGGTCGAGGCGCTCGAGCCCGGCGGCCGCGAGAATGATCGCATCGTACTGGCCGCTCTCGAGTTTCGCGAGACGTGTATTCACGTTGCCGCGCAGCGGCTCAATCACCAGGTCGTCGCGCATGATCCTGAGCTGCGCCTGGCGGCGCAGGCTGGAGCTGCCGACCTTCGCGCCTGTACCGAGGTCGCAGACTGTCTGTGCCTCGTTGGAGACGAACGCGTCCGCGAAGTTCGCGCGTTCGAGAACGGCTGCAATGCAAAATCCTTCGGGCATGTCCGCCGGCACATCCTTCATGGAGTGCACTGCGATATCCGCATGTCCTTCCCGCATGGCGACCTCGAGCTCTTTTATAAAGAGTCCTTTGCCGCCAATCTTCTGCAGGCTGCGATCCAGGATTTCATCGCCGCGCGTCGACAACGGGATCAGCTCGACGTTTTCAACGCCGGCCAAGCGCCGCAACAATGCGGCCACGTGCTCTGCCTGCCATAACGCAAGCGCGCTCTTGCGCGTTGCTATCCGTATGTCCAAGCTATTAACTTCCCTTCAGTTTGCGACGAACGTCGGCCAGGTGGCGCCGGCTGATGGTTAGCTCGCCGTCGTCATCCGCCTGCCGCAGGATAACCCGTGTTCTGCCGTCGTCCGACTTCTCGAGTCGGTCGACTTTGTCGATGGCGACGAGCGCCTTGCGGTGGATGCGCACAAAGTCTTCCGCAAACTCCTGTTCGAGTGACTTCAACGAGTCATCAATCAGGTCTTCGCCGCTTTCGTGGTGGACACAAACGTATTTTTGATCCGCGTTGAAATAGCTGATCTTGCCGATCGGGATAAGCCGCAGCTCATCCCCGACGCGCGCGCAGACGTGTTGACGGCGACTACTTAGCGGCGTTTCGCTCGTCAAGGCGTTGAGTGCTTTACCCGTGACGCGTGCGGCATGCTGGAGCGCACGCTCCAGTCGTTCACGACGTACCGGCTTCAGCACGTAGCCGATCGCGCGCGCCTCGAACGCGTCGATTGCATACTCGTTATAGGCTGTCGTAAAAACGACGGCCGGTGGCGCCGCCATCGTGTTCAGGTGATGCGCAGTTTCGATGCCATCAACCCCGGGCATGCGAATATCCAGCAAAACGACGTCGGGATTGAGCGACGTTGCGAGTGCGACGGCTTGTTCCCCGTTGGCGGCTTCGCCAACAACCTCATAGCTGCCGAAGTCATCGACCAGCTGTCGCAGCCGGTCGCGCGCCGGTTTCTCGTCGTCGACAATCAGGACTTTCACGAATCTCTCTCTTCGTGAGGAAAGCGTAATTTAACCGCGTACGAGGACCCGTCAAACTCGACATCCACCGTTGCCTTACTGGAATACGCGAGTTCGAAGCGCTGGCGAATGTTGGCGAGCGCCATCTTGTTGCCGACTTTCGAGCGTTTTTGACCCGGTGCGATCGGGTTCGACATCGTAATTACGAGGTATTTGCCGTCGCGGCGACCACTCACCGTCACCTCACCACCGTCTGGCAACAGCTCGATGCCGTGATAGATCGCATTCTCGAGTAGCGGCTGAATCGTGAGGCTGGGAATCAGCGCACGCATGGGTAGATCCGCAACGTCCCAGCGCACGGTCAGCCGGTCGCCAAGCCGGAGCTTTTCGATGCGCTGGTATATCGCGGCGACTTCGAGTTCCTCCTTGACGGACGTTCGATCACCCGAGCCGCCAAGGTTCGCGCGCAACAGGTCGGACAGGTCTTCGACGGCCTCTTCGGCCTGGCGCGGATCGGTGCGCGTGAGCGATGCGATCGTGTTCATACTATTAAACAGAAAGTGCGGTCGGATAAGAGCCTGCAGCGCGCTGATACGCGCTTGCGCCTCGAGCACGATGCTGCGGCGCCACTCACTCGATATATAGAGATACCGCATCGCGAGCGCGATTATGATCGAGCTGATCGCAAAAGTGCGCATCAGGAATTCGGTATGCGAGCCGTCTACGCTAATGAATTCCGGAAAGACCTGTGACAGTTGATAGGAGATCTCGGAAAGGGTTATTGACAAAAGCTCGAGCACAAAGAAGCTCAGCACGAACGCGCGGGTCTTGCCGGCGCTCTCGAGCCGGTCGCGAAACAGGCACATTACGAGCGAGCTCAGAACCGCAAGCCACAAGACAAAAAACGAAATCTTGTAGAGTTCGATCATGAAAACCCCGGCGTGGGGATGTGCGGCAAGCGTTAGCAGGATCGCGATAATCTCGGCGATAAGGACAACGACAAATACGTTGCCGGCAGCGCAGAAATCAGGCAGATAGGCCTGGGTCTGATTGGTCTCGGAATCCGGATTTGCGGTCAAGCCGGGCGCTCCTCATAAGTCGGAGCACAGTTTACTGAATTGGCGCGCCGGCGGCGCGGACCAATTCCGCAAACGGTCCCGGGGCACCCGGAGCGTTAGTTGCAGAATTCCTGGATCTGTTCCTGCACCTTGTTGCGAGCTTCGAGAATTTGCTGCTCGTCAAGGTAGGTCCGCTCACCCGACTCGTCCTCACGATACAGGCGTTGCGATTGCAGGTAGTTTTCGAGGCGCGCACGATACTGGTCGCACTTTTGCTTGCGATTCTCGAGCTCGGCCTGCTCTTTGGCCTTGTCGGCCTGCGCTTCGGCTTTTTTCGTCCTTGCCTCTTCACGGGCTGACACGCGCTCCCGGCGTGAGTCTATGCTGGCCTGCACAGCCGAGCCGTCGGTGCTGCGCGAAACGATATTGACGCGCTCAACCGCCGAGGCGCCGGTCGGGCGATCCTCGTAATGCACGTTGCCGTCTTCGTCGGTCCACTTGTAGATCTCGCCCGAGAGGGCGACACCGCTGGCTGTCAGTGCGACAACGACCGTTAACATCAGCGCGTAGCGAGACATGATAGTTACCTGCCTGGGGCGTTGAACAGTAATGTATTAGAACACGCCGGAACGCGTCTTTGTGTGACCACAGTCACAAAGGATTTTGTGTGCCAGGTCCGAGATTATGACTGCAAAAAAGCGGGCCCGAAGGCCCGCTAAATCATTGCTCCTAAGGGGATTTAAAGTTTCGGGAGCACTGATTCCGGCCCGCGGGCAGGCCATGTGACAAGCCCGCGGGCAGGTAAAGTGTTACTCGGCCGCCGCCGAGAACTCGGGGTAGGCCTCCAGCCCACACTCCGCCAGGTCGACGCCTTCGTACTCGTCTTCTTCCGAGACCCTGATGCCCATTGTCATCTTGAGGATGAACCAGACCACGAAGCTCGTGATGAATACCCAGGCGAAGATCGAAACGATACCGATGAGCTGCCACTTGAGTGTCGCGTCGGGGTTCGTGAAGCAGACCGCGAGCAGGCCCCAGATGCCGACAACACCGTGTACCGAAATGGCACCCACCGGGTCATCGATCCTGAGCTTGTCGAGTGTCACGATCGAACCGACAACCAGCAGGCCACCGACAGCGCCGATTAAAGTTGCCGCAATCGGGGCAGGCGTTAATGGTTCCGCCGTGATCGCCACGAGACCGGCAAGCGCGCCGTTTAATGCCATCGTCAGGTCGGCCTTGCCGAACCAGAAGCGTGACAACAACAGGGCGAATACCAGTCCACCGGCGGCTGCCATGTTCGTGTTAACGAATACGAGCGCTACCGCGTTGGCCTCACCCACGTCGGACACCTTGAGCTCCGAGCCGCCGTTGAAGCCGAACCAGCCAAGCCACAGGATCAGGGTACCGAGCGTTGCCAGCGGCAAATTACAACCCGGGATTGCGTTAACCTGCCCGCCGGGGCCGTACTTGCCCTTACGTGCGCCAAGCAACAGCACACCCGCCAGGGCCGCCGCTGCGCCACACATGTGGACGACGCCGGAGCCGGCAAAGTCCAGGAAGCCGCCAGCGTTCAGCCAGCCCGAGCCCCATTTCCAGAAACCCTGTACCGGGTAGATAAAGCCGGTGAGGACCACTGCAAACAGGAAGAACGCCCAGAGCTTCATACGCTCGGCAACGGCACCCGACACGATCGACATTGCGGTCGCGACAAACACGACCTGGAAGAAGAAGTCCGACAGGTTCGAGTAGTAGGCATCGCCCGCCATCACGGTGTCAGCGCTGTTATCGGCAGAGCCGAGCAGTCCGCTGCCCAGTGTTGCGAGGCTTTGAAACACGCCGCCCTCGTATGCACCGGGGTACATGATCGAGTAACCACAGAGCATGTACATGATGCAGGCGATCGAGTAGAGACCTACGTTCTTGGTAAGAATCTCGGCCGTGTTTTTAGCACGGACAAGGCCTGCTTCCAGCATCGTGAATCCAGCGGCCATCCACATGACCAGTGCACCCATGACGAGGAAATAAAAGGTGTCCAACGCATAAGCCAGTTCTGTGACCTGCGCCGAAACTTGCGTTACTTCATCCACGTGAAGTTCCTCCGTTTGTAAGAGTTTTTAAACGGCTTCGGCACCGGTCTCGCCGGTACGAATTCGAATGGCTTCCGAAAGCTCGGACACAAATATCTTGCCATCCCCGATCTTCCCCGTACGTGCTGTATTCGCGATGGCTTCTACAACCTGGTCGGCCAGGTCATCGGCGACAGCAAGTTCTATCTTGGCCTTGGGCAGAAAGTCGACGACGTACTCGGCCCCCCGGTACAACTCGGTGTGCCCGCGTTGCCGGCCGAAGCCCTTGACCTCGGTTACCGTTATGCCCTGGATGCCGATGTCGGCGACTGCCTGGCGGACATCATCGAGCTTGAACGGTTTGATGATCGCAGTGATCATTTTCATTTGGTTTCCCCTCTGCAGGTGAGCAGCGGCGACACCGCCGCCGCTGCCCGTTATTACGCCTTAAAGATCGAAGCCCTTGCCGATCGTGAATACGATCGCTTCGTCTTCATCACCCGCGATGTCCTCGTCCGGGAAAATCAGCGCTACGCCGAGGTCGATCTCAGCCACGGTCGTGCCGTAGCCAAACTCGAAGTACTCACCCTCAGCATCCTGCGAGAAGCCGGCGTACTTGCCGTAGAGGCCATTGTCGGCCGCGTACGTGAGCGAGTAGTAGGTGTAGTCCTGGGTCGGACCGTCGAAGTTGTCGTACTCGCCAATGGCCACATCGACCGCGAGTTTGCCGAATCCTGCGCCCAGGTTGATTTCCTGGTAGGTGTCATCGAAATCGCCGGTGTAGTAGTAACCGGTAAAGCCAACACTCAGGCTAACCTCGCCAACTTCCGTGCCGTAGCCAAAATAGCCGTCGACTTCGAGACCGTCGCCCACATCAGCAGCCCAGGCGCCGCCATAAAAACCAGTGTCCGACTCGTAATCGATGCCACCGCTCGCAGACGATTCCTTTTGGAAAAAGCCGCGATAGTAGTACTCGCTCGCATAGCCAACATTGGCCGACCAATCCGCCTGCGCGGCGGTGCTAACAACCAGAAGCGTCCCAAGCAGGGCGCTTTTCGAGAAGGTTTTCATTGCAGTTACTCCAGTCAAAACGTGAAAAACATTCAACGTCCCTAGAGCAGCATTCGTGCCAACTTCAAAATCCCTATTGATAACAATTACTTATAAAAAGCGCAGCCCACCCGGCGCACCGCCAGGGAGCAGGCATTCAGGCCCTTGCACGCATTTGGTGCGCTATTTTGCGAATTGCGGTCCGATCGGCCGAAATGTCGCTGGCGTTCTCGCGCAGCCTGCGGTATCTAACGCGTATGACTGATCAATCCTTTGATGAACTGGTGCAAAAGCTCGCGGAAGCAGTGCCTGGCGGGCTTGCTTCCATGCGTGATGACCTCAGGCAGAACTTCCGCTCGGTGTTGCAGGCGGGACTGGGCAGGCTGGATCTCGTAACACGCGAGGAGTTTGAGGTGCAGGAAGCTGTGCTGGCCCGAACCCGGGAAAAGCTCGAAGCACTCGAGCAGCGGCTGGCCGAGTACGAGGAAAAAATGTAGTCGTCCGTGCCGGGGTGAGCTGGCCAGGGAGGGCCTGCATGAGTCTCGCTATATTAAAGAGTCGTGCGCAACAGGGCACCAACGCGCCGCTCGTGACCATTGAGGTGTTTCTCTCCGGCGGATTGCCGTCGTTCTCTATCGTCGGCATGCCTGAAACAGCCGTGCGCGAAAGCAAGGACCGGGTGCGCAGCGCAATCCTGAGTTCGGGGTTCAGGTTCCCGCAGGAACGTATCACCGTAAACCTCGGTCCGGCCGATATGCGCAAGACCGGGGGACGTTACGATCTCGCCATTGCTCTAGGAATTCTCGCGGCCGGCAAGCAGATTCCGCCGGAGTCACTGGAGGGCACCGAGTTCTTCGCCGAGCTGGCATTGAATGGCGAATTGCGACCGGTCCCCGGGGTATTGCCTGCCGCCTTGGCGGCAGCCAGTGCGAACGAGAGTGTGATGGTTGCGGCGGCCAACGGCGCCGAAGCGGCACTCAGCCATGCCCGGGCTCACGCAGCAGCATCCCTGCTCGAGGTCACCGGACACCTGTTGGCACAACAACCTCTTGAGCCGTTGCCAACCACGCGGCCGAAACCAGGTCGAAGCCGGGTGGCCGACCTTGCTGACGTCAGGGGACAGGAACGCGCCAAACGTGCGCTCGAAGTTGCGGCTGCAGGCGGCCACAACATCCTGTTCGTCGGACCACCAGGTACCGGCAAAAGCATGCTCGCCCGCCGCCTGCCGGGGATCCTGCCGCCGTTGTCGGAGCGGGAGGCGCTCGAAACCGCCGCTATCGAGTCGGTACTGGGCAGACCGGTAGACCTGGGGCGTTGGCGCATGCGGCCGTTTCGCTCGCCGCACCACACGGCATCCGCGGCGGCGCTCGTCGGCGGGGGTCAGGGCCCGCAGCCAGGCGAAGTATCGCGCGCACATAACGGTGTGCTGTTCCTTGATGAGCTGCCCGAGTTCAATCGCAACGTGCTCGAGGTATTACGCGAGCCGCTCGAGGCCGGGATCATCACGATTGCCCGGGCCGGACAACACGCCGATTTTCCTGCCGACATCCAGCTGGTTGCGGCAATGAATCCGTGCCCTTGCGGTTTCCTTGGCGATCCGTCGGGTGATTGCAGCTGTAGTGCGGAACGCGTTGCGGCATACCGCGGCAAGATATCCGGACCGCTGCTCGAACGTATCGACATACATGTCGAGGTCGCGAGGCCACCGAAAGAAGCATTGCGAACCGCTGCACCCGGTGGCGAATGCAGTGTTGTCGTTGCGGGCCGTGTCAGCCGGGCGCGCGGCATCCAGACCATGCGTGGCTACTCCTGCAACGCGCGCCTTGAAGGCAACGCAATAGCAGAGCATTGCCAACTGGGCAACGAAGCCCTCGAACTGGTGGAGCGAGCCATGGACCGGCTGGCCCTGTCGGCGCGCAGCTATCACCGCATCCTGCGAGTGGCGCGCACGCTTGCCGACCTTGCGGAGGCCAAATCAATAATGCCTCCGCATATCGCGGAGGCATTGTCTTTGCGGCAACTGGATAAGAAGCGCTAGGCAGCGCTTATTGCGCTTCGTCCACCATGTACGCAACGGCGTCCCTGACCTCCTGGTCGGAGAGGTCGGCGCGTCCGCCTTTCGCTGGCATGTAACCTGCGGAACCTGAATAACCGTTGATTGCGTGGTCGTTGAGTACGTCGTTGCCCTGCGCGATGCGGGCGCCCCATGCCGCGGCGTCACCCAGGATCGGTGCGCCGGCTACGCCGGCGCCGTGGCAGGCGAGGCATGCCGTGTTGTAGGCCTGGGGTCCGGTCATGGCAGTGACAACCGGATCGGGCTCGTCAACCGGCATCAATGCCGGCGCGGACGCCTCCAGATCTTCGCCTGGCAGGTAGACCTGGCTGAGCGGCCGGATCCGCGCTGCAACAGCGGCCTGGTATTCGTCTGTTTCCTGCGTGTAGACCTCCTGTGTCAGGTCGGACATCTTCATAGCGAGTACGAAAATGGCCAGCGCGACTGCGGCGAGGATGCCGATCACGAGGGAATACAGGTCAAAGAACTTCTGGTCGCGGCTCACAGGGTTGCTCCGGAGATATCTACTTATTGTCTTTCGGGCGGAAAACCCGATGATGATTGCAGGGGATTATATATCAAGTATTGCAGGAGGAGACCGCAATGAGCGAACTGGAGGAGCTGATCGAGGAGCTGAAACAGAAGCGGGATGAACTGCGTGTGCAGATCAATCTCGCGTCGCGTGAGGTCAAGGACGAGTGGGAAGATCTCGAAGACAAGATGGAGGACTTCTCGGGCAAGGCGAAAGAGTTCGCGGGCGACGCCCGGCTGTCAGAGACGGGTGAAGGCGTTGGCCACGCGCTGCGCCAACTGGGCCACGAACTCAAGCTCGGCTACGACCGCGTTCGGGACGCGGTCAAAGATAACTAGGCAACGCGGAGATACTGTTCGCTATTGAACCGCAGACGTTGTGGTGCTGCTGCCGCCGAAGAACAAATCCATTTCTTCGTCAAGTTTTTCGGTGCCTTTGTCCTGATCCTGTTCGAGTTGGCGTATCTTCTCGACTGACTCATCGTCATATGTTTCGCTGCTCGAAGTAACGATAGTGGGCGTGATTAACACGACCGTTTCGGTATTGGTATGAATCTGCTGCCGGTTTGAAAACAGGCGCCCGACAACCGGGATACGACCAATCACCGGTACGCCCTTTTTGCTCTCGTCGACGCGATGCTTGATCAGGCCGCCGACAAAAATCGTCTGGCCGTCCGGGACAATCATGCGCGTCGATACCTCGGTCGTCGTCTGCGACGGAATGCCCGTTAGCGGATCGATGACACCCGTACTGACCTCGGGGTTGATCTGCATCATCACCTGGCCGTCGGTATCGACCGACGGCGTAACCCGGAGAATGACACCCGATTCGAGGAACTCGACCGTTTCCGTCGTAACCTGGTTGATCGTCGTGGTGACCGAGTAGCCGCGACGATCGCCGATAATGACCGAAGATTCCTGGTTCTCGACGGCGAGAAGTTTTGGCGTCGACAGCGTGCGCACGCGGCCCTGCGATGTCAACGCGCTCAGAACGGCGGCAACGTCGGGCGTGTTGTAATCGAAAAACAGTCCGGGACTTGTCGGATCGGCCAACCCTTGCGTGCCGAAGTCGCCGGTACCGCCCTCGCTTTGGAAGAATTTGATCCAGTCCAGCCCGTAAGAATCTTCGTCGGTAAGCGTAATCTCGAGAATCTTCGCCTCGATGAGAATTTGCGTCGGCGGCTGGTCGATCGTGTCGACGAGCTTGCCGATGCGCCGCAGGAATTCAGGGGTATCTTCAACCAGGAACAGGTTGCGGTCGTTAAAGACGGTTATCTCCCCGTACTCGGAAAGATAGGGTTCGAGCAAGCCCTGAATCTCCTCAACACTGATGTACTGCAGTTCGTAACTGCGCACGCGCGTCAACGCGTCCGGCGCGTACTTGCCGGCCTCGTCACGGTCGATAATGTAGTAATTGCCGTCGTAGTGTTCGACGGCAAGGCCGGCCGCATTGGCGATCGCATTGATGGCGTTGGGAAGCCCCATGTCGTACAGGCTGAAAGAGACAGTATCGGTGTTGTCGGTCGACACGAACACGTTGACGCGCTGTTCGCGTGAGATCATGTCCATGACGTCCGCGAGGTCTGCGTCTTTCATCGTCATGCTGATGCGGTGCTCGACGTCCTCGGCCCCCGCAGCCCAGGCGAGCGCCAGCAACAGAACGCCAATGCTTGCGGCGACTCTATTCACTGCCTTTACCGTCACGTTGTTCATCCTCTTCCACCAGTTCTGGCTTGACGTAAATCGTCAGCCGCTTGCCCGCGCGAAAGAAGATTGCGCGGTCTTCGAACACCTGCAGCAGGGAATAGCCGTCGACTTCGTCGCCCGGGCGCAGAATGCGGCCACCGACGTTAGCGAGGCCCTTGTTCGCAACGACCATCGTTGCCATGAGGTTAATACCCACACCTGGTGCGGCCGCGCTCGATGTGCCGGTGAGCTCGAATAGCGCGCGTTCAGACGGTGGTCGCGAGAACGGGTTGTGCTGTAACTCGGGTGCTTCCTCGGCGAAGGTACCGCTCACGGCCAATAGTCCGGCTCCTAATACAAATTGTGCGCTTAGCCGTGTCATTCGACCGCCCTGTAAGAGGCAAGACTCAGGTCAGCCACGAGCAGTGGCGCTTCGTCTTCATTGTCCTGTCGCGACAGACCGTATTCCTTGACGACGACAAATCCAAGCTCGCTGCGGGCGTCCCAGAGCCAGCGATACAAATCATCGTACTGCCCGGAAAGCTGCACGTTGAACAGGATCTCCTGGAAGATCTGCACGCGTTCACCCGTTGCTGGCTCAACGCTTACCAGCTCGACGTCATTACTCCAGGAAATACGCTGCAAGCGTCCGATGATGTAGGCCTCGACCTGTCTGACGGGCAGGTCCGCCATATCGCCGTGCAGCCGATACTTGAGTTCGTCCAGTATTTCGTACTGTTGTTGCAGGTGACGATCGAGTTCTGCACCGTCGATAGCCGCTGCCTCGAGAATGTGCACCTCGCCAGTCGCCACCTTGAGCGCCTTGGCTTTCGGTATTACAACGCCGGCTATGATCGCCACGGTGATGACCGCGCCGACGCCAAGCAATAGCAGTCGCAGTTCCCGCAGGCTGATTCTTTCAAGAAGCTCCTGCATCACGAGTCCCTGAATGCGCTGTTGAGCACGATGGTCAGGTCGAAATTTACTGCCCGGCCATTCGCGTAATCGGCTTGCGACGTCTTTTGCACGTTTACATCCTTGATATCGCGTTGTTCGAACAGTGCGCGCACGAATTTGGACAGAGCCTGGTGGTCCCTGGCCTGACCGCGGATCGTCATATGTGTCTCGACCGCGAGATCGGCATCAGCGATGGGACCGGAGTCCTCGTCGACGATAATGAAGTAACCGGTTTCGATGCTGCGCTGCTGACCCTTGACGGTGACGCCGGCACGACGAAAGCTCCAGTCGAGAAACCATAGCTCTCCTGGCACCAGGGACTGGTCGATCAAAGAGAAGATCTCATCGACGGCCGCACCGGCGCGCAGGCCGCGCAGCAACGACCAGCGTCGCTCGTACTCGGATCCCTGTTCTTTGAGCTGTTGCAACTGGTCTTGCTGCTGTTGTGAGATCGCGTTTTCGGCTTTGAGTTGTACGACCCTCGCCTCGGCTTTCTTCGCTAACTGGCCCAGGCCGAGACCGCCACCGAAGACCAGCAGGTTGACGGCAACCAGCCCGGTTGCGTATTTCCACAACAGCGATTGCCGCTCGCGCCGGTCGCGATAGTCGACGGGAATCAGGTCGATTTCATTCATCATTTTGCATCCCCCGGAGAGCGGCGCCCGTGGCTACCACAATCTCGGGTGCCGATGTAGAGCTGCCGGCGCTGTCGCCCTGCGGGAACAGCGCGAGCGGATCCGGGATCTTCGCGACCTCGGTGTCGGTGAGTGCGCTCAGCAGCGTGTCAGAACCGGGCCAGCGCGCGAGGGAGCCGAGCAGGTAGACCTGGGACACGGCACCACCACGCGTTTCGGCAGCTGCATACAGGCACACACGCTTGATTTCTTCGACGAGCTTGAGGAACTGCGGCTTCAGGATTTCCGATATCGTGCTGACC
>Ga0224508_10001972_pt1 | contig 17942 bp, 31 predicted proteins | sample SF_Jan12_sed_USG_4_FD_170157 | JGI IMG/M metagenome (GOLD analysis project Ga0224508, IMG submission 170157) | Sediment microbial communities from San Francisco Bay, California, United States - SF_Jan12_sed_USGS_21 | ecosystem: Environmental > Aquatic > Marine > Sediment | place: USA... | reverse complement strand
TTAAATATTCATAATCTTCGTACTCCTCTGGTACGCAAGACCCACAATCACAGGTTCACTTTGATGTTGGGATAAATTGGAGTCATGATGTGATGTTCCTTATATTATTTCAGATTGATTTTTAGTTCATTCTCTATGACCCATGTATCATCTTTCTGTAAGTTTCTTGGCATTCCCAGTTAGTTGCATTGTCACACCGGCATCGACGAGCGCCTTTCTGATTACGTTTGGAATTAAGTCGAATTGGCGTAGAGAATATGTTTTAGCCTTGATCCCATGTGATCTGTTCGACCTAATGACCACGGCGCCAATATCCCAACAGACACGCGGCTCAATTTCTCCTTTGCCTTTCTCAATGTTATTGGTGAAAAAATTTACGCTGAGTTTAATCATTCTTTCTTTTTTGTTGGCTTTCATGGTGTTTCCTCCTTTATTATTGGCTTATTCTTATTCATCGATTTCCTCAGCATTATATTTTAATAAGGCAATATCCTGAGCTTGCCACACGATGTCCTGAGCTTGTAGCTCGTCATACCCTACGGATTGTAATTGACGATAGGCTGCTTTACGTATACGTTGACGCCCCATAGACGCAAACCCATTACTGCGCTGAGAGAACAAGGCTTGAAAAGATTTACTGTCTAACATTTTTGAAATGAGGTTATCTTGAAAGTTGATGAGATTGAAGGCCATTTTAGCTCCTTGGTTCATTGTAGATTGTTTACATTTCATGGTCATGTTCCTTTCGTGAAAGATTGGGGTCCGGTCAGCCGAACAATTCCCAAAAAGTTTTGAATCATCAAACTCAAGCTCCTCCTCAGGTATTAAGGTTTCAATAAAAGCTTCCGTGGTTTTTTGGATGTTGCGAAGCTTCCCATAATGCTCTGGCTTTATTTCCATTTCTTCAAGTCTCCTGATGAGTGCTTGCAAAGTGCTGATAGCTAGATCGTGAGCGAGATATGTATTGTTGAGCATGGTGATTTCTCCTTTTGAGTAGAAAAGTTGATTTATTAATGGCATTACTTAAAATGATTTAAAACGATGCAGCAGGCCTCTCGCGCCCTTTCACAATCCCGTTCAAAAGTACAATGATCTCGTCCTTCCTCAAAATGTGCCGTCGGATATGGGCCGGTGGCAAATTCGAGTTCTTCCAAATCTTCCATCGCTTGGCTAATTCTTCGCAGCATGATTGTTAATTGATCTCTTGTCGGTGTCATAGTCCTACCTCCTTGGTGATAAATATATTTGTCTTGCCTCCCTAACCATATATATAATATATAGTATTGCTTGGCTATAGTAAAGGTTTAGGTAAAAATAAGCCGCCTGAATCCCCTTTAAAATCAACTAGTTATAAAATACTTTTAAAATCTTATTTATTTTTTCATCAAACTTATGTATAATGTGTCGATATTGAGGCATTTGTATAATTTCATGTAACAAAATGGGAGGTGGCTATGGATGGTTTAATAGGAGAGGAGCGGTGGGAATTAATTCCCGAACCGGACCAAGCTGTAATTGCGGACACAAAAAAATGGATTAAAACTCAAAGCGAATTCAGGTTGAAAGATGCGGCAGGTTTGCCGCTAGCAGCCGAGTTGCTGGCAGCGGCGAAAGATAAAATCAAAGAGATTAAGAAATCATTAGAGGCGACCGTTGCGCCGTTCAAACAAGAAAAGCGTGAACTGGATGCCAAGATTAAAACGGTGCAGGCGCCGTACAATGTTGTGCTGGAAGGCTTAGACGCCATTGCGTCACGGATGAACCGAATGGTCCTCGACTTCAATCGTGAATTGGAAAACAAGCGGATTAAAGAGCAGGCGAAACTCGACAGGAAATTCGAGAAAAGCTTCGAGAGGGAAGTCAAAAAATCTGAAGCGCAAAATACGCCGATGACCATGCCGATGCACAAAGTGATTGAGCCGGTGAACGTACACAAAGAATTCGGTATCTCTATACGAAAATTGCAAACCTATAATATTAAAGGCGTCGTCATCGAAGGCACGCCGCTGCAAACCGTCGACCTGACCCGCGCCAATCCATTGCTCAAGGACATCCCCGACGAATATTGGATGCTGGATACCAAGGCCTTAGCCGTGGCGCATCGACAGAAAAATTGTGAGATACGCGGCACTACGCACACACAGAAAGAGATCACTGCCCGATAAAAACCATGGCTAGGCCTCTTATTCGTGTGAGCCGAGTGCTCCAGCAAATATTTCCTGGTTCGTTTGACGCGGTGCCGGTTGATTCGCTGAAAGTGGCGGTCGACCGTGGCAACAAATATCACGACCTCGCAAAGCAGATTTGCCTGTCCGTGCAATTTCCGGAGGCGCATCCGTTTTCAGAATCAGACTTCCCAGAGGATGCCCACATTATTCAGGCGGTGCGCGGCTGGTTGGCCAAGCATGGCGCCGTACCGCTGTTGATTGAAACGCGCCTGGTGAACTTAAACCTGAATTTTTCTGGGACACCGGACCTGGTCTGTCGTTTTCGCAACGGTTGGATCGTCGTCGTGGATTTCAAGTTCACAGCCGCTATCGCTGAAGCCAATCGGATTCAAGTGGTGGCCTATTCAAAGCTTGTGGAACAAAATTTCCCTGTGGATCGCATGATGATCGTGAAAATAGATCCCTATCATGGCGAAGTAACCGAGGAGGTTGTACATAAATATGGCAATGGCTATTGGATGACGTTTTTAAAAGGATTGCAGGATGTGTTGAATTGTGTAGTACCAGGTGAAAAATAATTACGAATGTTTACGAAACGGAGGACACACACATGACCACGAAACAACTTACGGCATACGAACGCAAAGAAACGCTACGCGATTTCTTAGGCAAGAACAAGAATGCTATCGCAGAATGCTTGCCAAAGTTCATGACAACCGAACGACTCATTGGACAACTCATGACAAATATTAATGCTAACCCGAAACTTTTAGAGGTAAGTCCGAGGTCGCTTATTGGAGCCCTCTTATATTGCGGGAGTCTTGGTCTTGAGCCATCTGCTTTAGGCCACGTCTACCTGATTCCTTTTGCCAATCGACAGAAGGGCACCACAGAATGCCAGATCATCGTTGGCTATAAGGGCCTTGCGATGCTGGCGCGTCGGTCAGAGATGATTGATTGCATGAACGCTGGCGTAGTATATGAGGGCGACGAATTTGATTGGGAAGATGGGACCTCTCCATTCGTGAAACATAAGCCAGATCCGAGCCGTACAGAGTTTGGCAACCCTGATGATATTCTTTATGCCTGGGCGTCTTATCGCATTAAAGGATCGACCAATCCTCAAATTACTGTCTTATCTAAAAATAAAATTTCGTGGCATCGGGATAGATACTCGAAGGCCAAGGATAAAGGCCCATGGGTTGATAACTTTGAATCGATGGCATTAAAGACCGCCATTCGTATTAATATGAAATTGGCCCCGATGCAAACAGAAATGCATTCCGCGATTGCCTTAGATGAGATGGCAGAATCGCAGCTATCACAATCATCTTTTATGCCAGAACTGCCAAAAGCCTTAGACGAAAAACTTCAAGAGATAGAATCTGAGGAAGTCAAAGAAATCCAAGACGAATCTGTGACACCAGGCCTCACGATTCCCCAATGGGCACCGACCAGCGTGAAAGGGAGAACGATTGAAGAACTTTCCCCAGCCCAGCAGAAGACCTTTGCCAAGACATTGAAGAAACGCCTCAAGGTTGCCACGCCTGAAACGAATCCGAATTATGGGCAGGAAGCAACCTTATTGTTAGCCATCGAGGAGAAGCTAGGCACTGCCTCTGCCACGGTGAAAGAGGCCGCAACGGAGCCACACCACAAAAAGGATGAAGTGGAGGAACCGCCTGTCGATGAAGAGCAGAAAGCTGAGTTAACCATGAGGGAAAGTCTAGCACTGGTGGTTGATAAATTGAAGATTACACCTAATGGGCGTTGGATAATTGTGGATATTTTAGACAAGCACCACATCGAATCTATTAAAAAGGCGACAGATGACCAGGTGAAGATACTGATAGATGCGTTTGACAGAGAGCTAAAAGAATTTCAGGCGAAGGAAATAGAAGCCGAGGCGGAAGAAGAAGAAGTGAAAGCGGAATGATTATCTAAATAGAGGTGAGGAAATGAAGGAAGAACTTACTGCTGATAAAACACGCTTCTCCGCAGGGAAGCGATACATGGTTCCCATTTTCATGTGCGTCATTAAAGAGTGTCAGCACCAGTGGGTTGCCCGCACGATGTCGGTGCCTAAAGTTTGCCCAAAATGTCATCGCAAGGTAGGCGTCATGCGTTTACAGCAAGCAAAGGCTTTTGTGTCTAGTTAACTTTTCTTAAGGAATAAATAAATAGTAAGAAAAGATTTAGCCAATAAAAGCCCAATTATTAGGCAAAAAAAACTCTAGCTTTCGGGCACCTTTTGAGGTAAATTTCAATACATTTAAGTGATCAATGGATTGATCCTGTGCTACCACAAACTGCATTCCTAACCGCCGCCTCACAAGAGGAAACGTACTCCCCTCCCTCGTTCCTGGGCGGCGATTCTGTTTACCCTACACACAAGAAGGACTCCAGGGAATGGCGAAGCCTCATTATTTTCCGTTTTATTATCAGGACTTTTTTCATGGAACCAGGCGCTTTACGCTAGCCCAACGGGGCGCGTACTTAGAATTGATTTGTGAATGCTGGGAATTGGGCACCATAAAGGAGCATGATTTTGCCCACATTAAAGCAGCTTTTTTTGCTGAGGAAAGGAGTGGAGAAAGGGCATTAGAAAGTGGTGAAGAAAGGGCATTAGAAAGTGGTGAGAAAGGCATTAGAAAGGGGCGGAGAAAGGCATTGGAATGGGGTGAGGTAATGGCTAAGTTTTATACTGTGAAAGGAGGTGGGTATAGGCATAGGAAAGTCGATACAATTCGTGAAGGTGTGAAGTTGCGTAGCGAAATTGCTAAGAAAAACGGGCGTTTAGGTGGTCAAGCCACCAGTAGCAAACGAGTAGCAAACGCTATAGCAAACGCTGTAGCAAAACAAGTAGCAAACGACCCAGCAAAAAAGCGCCTCTTAAATCTTAAATCTAAAATCTTAAATCTTAAAACTAAAAGTTTAAAACCTAAAACTAAAATTAAAGACTTAAACCCTTTAAATACTAAATCTAAAATTAAAGACTTAAATTCTTTAAATATTTGGTCAAATTTCTTTGACCAGGAGTTTTGGCCTGCTTGGCCTTACAAGGTCAAAAAACAGGAAGCCAGGAGAATGATGAAAAAGATCAATCCCGATGTTGAGCTGCAAGAAACAATCATGAAAGCTTTGGCTCAACAAAAACACTGTGAGCAATGGACCAAAGATAATGGCAAATATATTCCACAGCCGACGAGCTGGTTGAACGGAAAACGATGGGAGGATGAACAACCAGCAATCATTGCCAAGCCGAGAAAAATAGAGAGTCAGTTTGAAAATTCAGCTGATGCAAATGAACGAGTCATGAACAAAGTTTTAAATGAACTGCGAAGCAATCGGGAGGCAAATCATGGAGGAGAGAAACCAGAAAGCCGAACAGCTCACGAAATTATTGACGTACCTAGCAGTCATGGTGGGGTACACCATTCCTGAACAACGATTAAAAGGTTACTTGGGCCATCTTATTGACCTGCCGGAAGAAAATTTAATTAAAGCCTTACATCCAGACAATTGGATTAAATTTCCAACGGTTCATGAAATAAAAAAATATTGCAACCAAGGAAAGTCACTTGAGGATGAATGCCAAGAAATCTTTTGGCATCTGCGAGATAACCATAAAACGTTAAGCAGGTTGGACCTACCGGACGATGTATTGAGCGTGGTGCGGGCAATGGGTGGCCGTTCGTGTCGAGAAGGTTCATTCGGCATGTGGGCAGCGGACCAGGAGCGATTTATGGAGCGAGAATTCGTCAAACGCTTGATACGTGCTCGTAGTACAAGCCCAATTGCTTTACGGCTTGAGGCGGCTGCCAGTGAATGATGACGAACAATTCACCATCCGGCAATGGGATTCATTTCTTAGAGGCAAATCCGATTATGAGTGCAATAAAATTTTCCTGGCCGAGCTTCAACGTAAACTCAAAGACAAGGAGGCCATTTATATTTACCAAGAGGATATGTATTGGGAGGACTGGCAAGAGCCGGTTCCTCTCTCAATGATCGCTAAGTATGGGGAACGGTTGTCTGATGGAAAATGGATAAAAAATAAATTGCGTCGCGAGGAATAATTGTTCCACTGTATAGCTTGGTTGGATGGTGGAAGATGAAAAAGGGAGGACGCCATGGAAAGAAAGCTGGAATTAATCAGTGCCGCAGACATCATTGAGGAGGAGGGCGGCATAGAAAAATGGGCTGAAAGCGTGAGAGCCTATCGCCACCAACGTCGAGAGATGATTGCGAGATTATTAGAGAAACCGCGGCAGGAACCTCAACCAGAAAATTTTTGGCGATATGATAAAAAATATGACTGCATCCAACCAAAGCATCCTAAGTGGAAGTATTACTGGATTGCTTTAAGTGATTTCAACACGGCAAAAAAACAAGAACATTGGCTGTGGCATTTATCTGGGAAATATTGGTGTACGGAGCCAGTGCTTGCGGATTTTCTTGACTGGGCGAATTCTAGGGAGTAGGCCATGCGATACCTCGTCGGCCTTGAAAGCTTTAACATGAAAGGAGAGCCCGCACCATGTCCGCCTCGTTCAATAAAATCATTTTAATGGGCAACCTGACTAGAGATCCCGAATTGAAGTATACGCCATCTGGGACCGGGATTGCTGAATTTTCATTGGCTATGAACAGGAAGTACCAGGACAAAGACGAGACGACGTATATTGATGTGGTGACGTTCGGAAAACTCGCCGAGCGTGTCGCAGAATATTGCCAGAAAGGAAAACAAGTACTGGTCGATGGCCGACTTGAACAACAACGCTGGGAGGACAGTGAAGGGAAAAAGCGGAGTAAGCATAAAGTGATTGCATACGGTGTGACCTTCCTTGATGGAGGGAGGCGGGCAACGTCGGAAGAACACGCCGACGCAGACGATGATCGGTTCTAATACAGACCCTCTACAAGAAAAGACTCTAATTATGACTATGACTATGAACCAATTCTTTTCAGCCTGGGCGCTCTCTTCTTTTTCCTGTGAAACGATTCTATTGGAGTTCGTCTCGGACTTGGATGCGAGGATTCTCAAAAAGTTAAAACGGCAAAAAGATCTAGCGCGGTTTAATATCATCGGTGGCGCCGATCCTTTATGGTTTGAAATTGAATGCCAAATCATTGAAGCTCGCGCCATTAGGAACCTGCTCTTGGAGGGCATAAGAAATAATCATGTCACCACAACGAGTCTATCGAAAAAGGTGTCAATGCTGCGGACAGGAATATGTGACCAGAAACCCGCAGGGTATCCTGAAGTTGGGCCACCGCTTGACGGAACGCGGCCCGAGTCCATTGTTGGGAAGACCGGCGAATTGCGGGAAGAATCCTGAAATTAAATTTCCTTCGTTGGCTGAGGCGGTGGAACGAAAGCCGACACAGTGCGAAAAATGCAAAGGGACTTCGTTGATCGAACAGCATGACGAAAACCTGGTCCCGTATGACAATGCCGAAGGGCTCAGCTGGAAATGCGTGAATTGTGGCAAGGTGATGTTTGCCTTTCTTGGGATGAAAGTCTAGGCATAAAAATAGAAGAGGAACAGAATATTATGTTGGTCTTGGCGCGAAAGGTAGATGATAAGATTTGCATCGGTGACGATATTGTTATCACGGTCTGTGAGATACGGCCCAGACAAGTAAAAATCGGCATTCAGTGCCCACCGGAGTTAAAAGTGCAGCGGCAGGAATTGATGGAGCAGAAATATTAATTATGGAGAGCATTGACCGATGGCAATCAAGTTATATGCGAGCGTGGATGACCATGAATCAAAAGGCTATAGCCCATTAGACATCAAGCAATTAACAGAATTACAAGCCCAGAGCCTTGTATATGAATTACAAATTTTATTATTAGCCTTTAAGGTGCGACCGGCCAAAGATTGGGAATTGTCGGTGAGAGCCTGCAATGTTCTCAAAAGGAATCACTTGGAGACTGTGTGGGACTTGCAGCAACTCACCACGAACGACATTCTCAAATTACCATCATGTGGCACGAAGTCGACCTTGGAAATTTACACCATCGCCAAAACCCATGGCATTGAACTGATTCATTGGATCGAAGCGGTGACGATGAAATATGCCAGCGACCACGGCCATGGTCGATATCGGATGGGGAAATAATGCCACCTAATATGAAGATACTTCTGTTTGGAAAAGGCAATGCCGGAGCAAGACATTATGACATCTTTTCCAGCCTTGGCTGTGAGGTGATTGTTATTGATCCGCGACAAGAAGATGCCGATTATCCAACAATGGAATCGCTTGACCAACCGCTTGAGGCGTTTGACGCATTTATTGTCGCCACACCGCCAAGTGTAAGAGAGATGGTGCCAGCCTTGATGGAGTTAGGAAAGCCGTTATTGTGCGAGAAACCTTTAACGTGTCCCGGTTGTGAACCAACTATGGATTGGTGGGCAAGTCATAAAAATAGGGACAATGTTCGGGTGAACCTGCAAATGCCTTACATGCCAACGTATCAACATTTCAAAAATAAAGTGCAACAATTACCAGTGAATGCCGGAGAATATTTACTGGTGATGGTGCTTGCCCATACCAATTGGCACACATGGGTTGGTCGGCGTGGGCCACATCGTCATCCGATCCCTGTCAAATGGGAAATGATTCACGACATCGACTTGGCTCTGCGACTTAGTTCTGATAATGGCCTAGCGGGAATGCTTGAGCCTGTGCTGGATGAGGCCTTTACCTTTACGGGCCTGGTGCATACGCACAAGATGCGGATCTGTTTAGACTTACACATGGAATCCTCGACCGATGAGGTTCGGCATATGATGGTCATGGATCATATTTCTATGCGCTCACTTGCGGAATTTCGATTAGATCGACAGGAAAATGACGAGGCCTATAAATTATTGGCGAGAGACTTCTTAGCCACCATAGGCCAAGCGCCAAGCCTGTGGGCGACAACCGTGCGGCATTGGCTCGAACTGATGACCATTATGAATCAAAAGGTAAAGGCCTCGGCATGAGGCATCGCCATAGATATCCTCCTTCGCAGAGGCGACGACTTTTCGCGAACGGGGTCATGGCTATTCTATCGTCGCAACAGATTCGTCATTGGCCTCGTCGTCGGCCTCAAAAACCATTCATGCGTGTGGCCATTGACGGCGAGCCAGCGATGCGAATGAATTTTCCGTGGCCCTATACCAAGACGGGCAAGATTAATAGCAATTATGTCACAAAAGTAAATACTCTATGGCGGCGAGAACGAAAGGCCGCGAGAGTAATGGGATCTTTTGAGGCGCTGTTGTCGGTCATCTTAGACCTAGAAGACGAGCCAAGGGAAACGCCGACTGGTGTGCGATCAGCGCAAACTACTGAATAATGGAAACAATCGGACTGATTATTCAATCACGGTTAGATTCGCAACGGTTGCCAGGGAAAGCCTTGATGCCTATTGGTGATTTGCCCATGATTGGCCACGTGATCGGGCGTGCGCTCATGGTTGAGGGCGTTGACGTAATTGTGGTGGGCGTCCCGAAAGAGGACTTGCCTGCCTATCAAAAATTAGACATGACCGTTCCAGTTTTTAAGAAAGTTTCTTGGTACGGCGGGCCTTTGGAGAACGTGCTCCTCCGCTTTTACGAAATATCTGAGGCTTATGGCCTCCAGGTTATTATTCGCAATACGGGAGATTGTCCATCGTGCTCGCCCCAAGAAATTGAACGAGTCTTAGCTCGCTACCTTGCCATCCCAGAACGGAATCGGTCGTCGGTTTTCGTCACGAATGATACGCATATTTCTGGCGTACCAGATGGCTTTGACGTAGAAGTTTTTTCTGCATCATGGCTCGAAAGGGCATTGAATGGGCCTTTTTTCGGTTCAGAAATTGACCGGCAATATGATTACGAGCATGTGACGCCGTACATGAAGCGACATGCTAATACCATAGTAGTGAAGGCCGAGGACGTGTATCCACGCGTGAAGCTTAGCGTTGATACACAGGAAGACCTAGACCGCGTGAGGCGGGTCTATGCTCACTTGCCTCCAGATGATTGCTCTATCGCGGCGACGATAGCCGCATGGGAAGAAAGCGAAAAAGAAAACAGGCAACTACCGTAACCAAACAAAAGGAGAGGATCTGTATGCCACGAAAAGTGAAAGCGAAGAAAAAACCACGCTTATTTTATTATGACGAAGGCGCCGAGGCCTTTGTGCCGTCGCCGGTGGACGAGGAAGAAATGGGAAAACTTGTTGATCTTTCAGATTGGGAACCAAATGAAGAGTTCGATGTGCTTTTTAAGCGTTTAGATCTCACAGATGAGGAGATGGATGAGCTTCCCGATCCAGATGATTGATTATGGATGACGATTTATTCCCAGAACTTCACAACCCGCCACAAGGCTTATGGGATGCCAAGAAAACGGTGCGAAACGATGGAGAAAGACAAGTTCCTGTTTATCATATTTTTGTTAATGGCCACGATAGGCTTTCTGTTTGTGTTGTGGACCATGGAGAAAGAAAAAGAGCCATGCCAGCATGAATTGCAGGCAGAAAAAGAAGCCTGCTTTGCGGCACAGCTAAGGCAATTACAGCGCCTTGATCGATAGAAAGGGTCACTATGGAAGCATGGCCATTGCTATATCCGAACTCTTTTGAATGGCATTGCCGAGCGTCAAAAGTGACGCCTTGCGCCTCGCAGACGTTGAGCAAGCGAGCGCAATCATTCGTTGAGGGCGCCTATCCCTGCTTCGTCACGGGCGGCAAAGGCGCTCACGTCTGGGATATGGATGGCTTTGCCTATCTGGATTTTATATGTGGCCTTGGATGTATCACCTTAGGCTACGGTCGAGAAGAAATAAACGAGGCCATTATCAAGCAATTGGAAAAAGGGATTTCGTTTTCGTTGCCGACTGAATTGGAAGCCATGATTGCCGAACGGTTGGTGAAAAAAATTCCCTGTGCCGAGCAAATTCGATTTGTGAAGACCGGATCGGAAGCTTGCACAGCGGCGATGCGGATCGCACGGATGGTGACAGGAAAAGATGTGATACTTTTCTGTGGCTATCATGGCTGGCATTCAGAATACACATCCTCGTGTACCTATGCCCCAGGCATCCCAAAAGAATACGCCTTTTTTAATATTCAATTTCCCTATAACGATTTATCGGCATTAGACAAATTGCTGTGGCGACATGAAGGTCTGGTAGCGGCGATTATGATGGAGCCAGCGGTGCATACTATTCCGCACGATGGCTATTTACAAGGTGTCAAATCGATGGCGAGAGAGCATGGAGCACTTTTGATTTTCGACGAAATGATAACCAGCGGACGATGGGCTTTGGCCGGTGGGCAGGAATATTTTAAGGTCGTGCCCGACTTGGCCACGTATGGAAAATTCTTGGGTAATGGGATGCCGCTGGCCTGTATCGCAGGGCCAGAAGACATCATGAAATACGCCTGGATGGTTTCCGGCACCTTCGGCGGGGAAACCTTAAGCCTGGCGGCGTGTGGAGCGGTGTTGGATATTTACGAGAAAGAAATTGTCATCGATAAATTATGGAATATCGGGGCGAACCTAAAAGAAATGCTCAATGCGGCGTTCCTTGCAAATGGGCTTGATGCCTATGTGGATGGTTATCCGGTTCGGCCACGAATTGTTTTTCGTGACGATCCCGACCGTGTGCAGATGAGCGTGTTGCTTCAAGAATTGGCCAAGGCGGGAGTGCTCATGCATCCTGGTGGGCTTAATGTCTCGGCGGCGATGACCATGGAGAACGTCCGAGATTGTATCCAACGAGTGAACGGAATTATTTCTGAACCATTGACTGTGGAACGATTGCAGGGCTTGCCGTATCAAAACGCCATACGTCAAATGACGTAGGGATAGGCCATGTGAGTTTGGAGCAAGGCGGGTAAAAAATTATGATCGTCGATACCTTTTGGGAGAAGGGACTGAGTCGGGTTTTGGAAGGCCTGTATCCTCATATCATTCGCGTCCCTTATCCCTTAGGAATCACATGGCACGGCGACGGGTTTAGTTTTTGTTTGCATCCCACCATCGAGCAATTAGCCAAGCCCACTGACACTGATGCTCTGGGGCGACACTCATATCGCGGAGAAAACATTCGACTGCCGTATGAGACGATGATTCTTTTCCACAATCAGCGTGAGCGGGCGATTCTCCTATGTCATCGGGTTCATAAGCCTGAAGAGGCTGTGTATGCTCATACATGGATTGAACAATGGGCGACGGTTCTTATCGTTGACGATCCGGTGTTTGGAGGCTTGTGCCCTTTTGTGTTTCGCGGAGGGCTAGAGGCAGATCAGTATCTCAGTATCCCGCAGAAAGATTGGCAGGCGCGTTATTTGAAAGAAAGCATCAACATGATGAAAGTTATAGCTGGGCCTCAAGCGGCTCTGCATTTTCGTAAAAGTCTTGACGACACCGGATTTGGCCTCCAACAAGAAAAAGATGGTACAGCCTCGATGCCCTTTGAGTTGGGACTGTTCATGTTTTTGACCTTGAAGCTTTTACACACAAAAAATATTGTGACGACCGTTATTCATCCACCGGCCAAAGTGCAAGCCAAACGCCGCAAGCATCACAAGCTGCCGCTGTTCTCGTGGCACGAGTTGTCGATGGAAAGTAAAGCGGTCACGAAAAATCTAATAAGTCAATCTACGGGTCAACTGCTGCCGGTGCATTGGGTGAAAGGGCATTTCAAAGAGTATACGCCAGAAAAGCCGCTCTTTGGACATCTGACGGGGCGCTATTGGTGGCAACCACATCTAGCGGGACGCGACCTTGATCGGTTTGTCGAGAAAACCTATGTGGTGCCATCACAGAAAAAGAAGTCCAGCGCATGAAATTCTACTTTACTTTTGGACAACGCCACCGCCACGTCTGGCCGAAGTTTTCTCACACCGATGAGAATGGCGAGTCGATATTCGCGGCACTGATTTTCGACAAAGATTGCGTGGCGTTGATAGAGGCCGAGTCTTACGGGGCCGCGAGGGAACGAGCCTGGAAATTATTTGATAACCAGTGGTGTATGCAACATGACAATCTTATCGATGCTCGCCTGCAATATTATCCGCGTGGCGTGATTGAAGTACCTAGTTCTTGGGAGGCAACACTATGAACGAGTTACCTTTTCTTGCTGGATCGTATATCGCCTCGACCGATAGCGAATCCCTGCACTCTGTACAGGCCAGAATTTATTTATTAGTGCAAGCCGAGTCAGAAGAACTGGCTCGGTGGAATGCGAACGCATTAGCCGAGAGTAGAGATGCGCTGCGACACTTGGCGCGCAATCTGTATCCTTGGCCGAGGGATGTAGTGCATATAGATTACGAAAGTATTCTAAAGTTTTCCCGCATCGATAAAATTTGGACCAAAGAATCGTAAACCTATAATCAAGGAGAACAAGACATGGCCAGACGACGACTGAAAGCCGATTCAATGATTCCCCCACCATATTGGGGAGGATGGGACCAGTTTACTCGTGACGAATTAATGATGATCCAAGACGTATTTAATCGGTCAAAGTTTTGTGGGCATGAAAGCCAAAAAATTGCGGACTTTTTAATCAAAGTAAAAAATTTACTTTCGTCGAGGCCTGGGCCATTGCCCATGCCAGAACCCATGCCTGGCCCTATGGTTGGTGGCGAGGAGCCAAGCATCGAACCGGTCTAGCGACAAAAAGGAGTAAGAGCGATGTGCTTAGGATTAACATTAGACCGGCCTGAAGATGTGCTGTCGACAGGAGAGCACGAAGGCTTTGAATGCGTGGTGATGAAAAACGAACTGGGCTATCGCTGCGGGTATGTGCGTGTGCCACTTGGCCATCCGTGGCATGGGAAAGGGTACGACGAGATTGATTGTGAGGTCCATGGGGGCCTCACATTTGCGACCGACGATGCGCCATGCGGCAAAGCTGGGCCGAACGATGGCTGGTGGCTTGGCTTCGATGCGGCCCATGCTTATGATGCGCCCGATCCGGCGCTGATGAGCGAAGCCGTGAAAGCGATGGAGCCGATCCGTAAGGAATTTCATATTGGTCGGCCGTGGCAAATCCGCGACCAGAAATATATGGAGGCAGAATGTGAATCGCTCTGCGAACAAGCGCGGGACGCTCGTTTCCTTGAAGCCGAAAGTGCATGACGAAAAAAACACCGCGCGACTTCAAGGAAATGTCCGTCGAAATCGTCGCGATGTGGGTTCTCCTGGCGGGGAGCCTGATTTTCTCCCTAGGGATACTCACCGGCTGGCTTCTGTTCGGACCGTAATTTTCGGCTGGCTGTTCGTGCTGATAGGCCTCGGCGTGTTGACAGCGGGGATGTGGTGGGGATGGTGGAATGTCTAACATGGAACTAATGACCTCCAAAGAAATTGCCGCCGCTCTCCGCATCCCCGTGTCGACCGTTCGACGATTGAGCCGAGAAAAGAAAATTCCATTTTGTAAGATCGGCCGACATTATCGTTATGATCCAGAAAGAGTTGAGGCTTTTTTTTTAAGCTAAATAAGCACAAGCCATGAACACCAAACTGACAGCCGAACAAATTTATCAGCAAGAATATTGGAAAAAGAATAAAGAGCAGATCATGTTAAAGCGGCAAACAATTTGGAAAGAGGACATTGCCGAATATCAAAAAGAGTACCGACTCCGCTATCTCAAAAAATACCAAGCCTATCAAAAAATTTACCGACGAGCGTATTATCACGCTACGGGGAGATAACAATGCTACCTTGCGAAACGCATGGCTGCGCTTATCAAAAAACGTTACAAGGCGATAGGCATAGTGTCTGCACAAGAAAATTTACACTTGACGAAGTGAGGCCCATTCTTCTCCAGATGACCTTGCTGCCGCCTCACGTTATCAAATGGTTTCTTTTTCCGTATAACTTTAATCCCACGTGGGGACCTGATATGTGCAAAGGATTTTCTACGCATAAAGATTTTAACAAGACACGAACGATAAGCGCCGAAGAGGAATTGTTAGGCATTTTTGGCAACCGAATGTAGTTAACACTCACATGAGGAGGACATCATGAGCGTGGTACCAAAAACCGTTTTAGACTTTCCAGACGATGAGGAGTATTTACTTTCCACCATTAAACTTTCAAAAGATTTAAAGGACGCCGCGACAAAACTACAGACCAAACAAGTCCGCTATTTCGTCGACCGCTATTATCAGTTCCAACATGAGCGCACACGCGCCGACAATCAGATTAAAGAAGCCGAAGTGCCCAACGAACTGCTCACCTTTGCCCGAGGCCACGCCTGGAAATTAGAAAGCCTGATTAAACGGACGATGGGCATTTATGCCGAGTCCAAAGAAGTCGGCCAATGGCTCGTGAGCAACCATGGCATCGGTCCCGTGATTTCCGCAGGTTTGTTGGCGCATCTGGACATCACCAAGGCCAAAAGTGCCGGCAGCTTTTCGCGGTTTGCCGGACTTGACCCGACGGTGGAATGGATGGGCAAAGCCAATGTGGCGAAGTTGGTCACCGAAGAGATTAAAACCCACAAGAAAGTTGAGCAAGCCGTGGCGCCGTTGTGCTTGCGACTTGGGAGGAGTTTTGACTCCGTGATGTATCAGGCCACCACCAAGCGCGATGGGACCATCCGTGGATTGACGAAAGACAATCTGACGAAAGCCTTGTGCCGACAACCCTGGAATGCCAGATTGAAAGTGCTGCTCTGGAAACTGGGCGACTCCATGGTCAAGCATCGTAACCACGAGAAATGTTTTTATGGAAAGCTCTACGCCAAGCGGAAAAAGTTTGAAATTGATCGCAATCTAGCCGGTGAGCACGCCGACGAATGTAAACGAATCCTGGCCGACAAGAATTTCAACAAAGAAACGATTGCGAAGAAAGCCTATCAGTCGGGGATCTTTCCCGATGGCCATGTGGATATGCGGGCCAGACGACAAGTGGAAAAACTCTTTCTGAGCCACTTATTCCAGGTCATGTACGAGAGCACGTATAATCGGCCTGCGCCCATTCCCTGGGTTTTTGCTTGGGCCGATCACGATTTCTACCACTACTTGCGCCCACCGAATTGGGATAAGTTTCCCGACGAAGTCTATAAGAAGCCATCGGGAGAATGGAAAGGCCGAGCCGAATTTGAGGAGGATAATGATCCTAACAAACCCAAACCCAAAGCGAAGAAACCACGAAAGCCGAAAAAATGAAACGAAGCGAGCGAAACGGGCACAGATCCGATAATGTCATCATTGCTTGTTCTGGGTTGACCTTGAATGCCACGCAATGGGCAAGGAAACTCGGCATGACGACCGCTAAAGTGTGCCAACGATTTCACGCGGGTTGGCCAGCTAAGGCTATATTGGCTCCCTTTAATCGGAGAGAAGCGACCAAAGAACAACGGGCGAGGCAAGTCTCCTTTGCTGGGTTCAATTTAACCATGGCGCAATGGGCCGACAAACTCGGGATGCCATATAAGCGACTTCAAAAAAGATTGCTCCGTGGTTGGGCGATACAAGAGGCGCTGACGCCGTTTGATCGGCTGGGGAAAAAAGTCAAAAAGCCAAGAGGGGGAAGTGACCATGCTTTAAGAGCGAGCCATCACACACGAGGAGAATGCAATGGGAGCGATGAAACAATTTCAACTTGAGCAGATGGAAAAAGAGGAAGCAGAGGCAGAAGAATTTTGTTGTCCGGAAGAAGATTGCTTGGACGATGAGCCAGATCACGACGACGTGACAGACCAGCAAATCGAAGATTGGGAAATTGAAAAACAAATTGACCTCAAATATGAGTGAGCCGACAAGAATGAGACGCCATGATTGACGAGCAAGTCCTATGAAACGATAAGCCATAATGGAGAGGAGCGAATCATTTCATGCGATGAAAAACCACAAACGATTGAGTCACAACGCGGGATAGGACACTGCAAGCAAACGAGTTAACCAGTCTGAGATTTCATATCGAGAGAGCGAGTCAATCCGTCTGATTTTTTTTCTTACAATGATTGAGCGAACCAAAAAACCATGCAGTAGGAGAGATCATTTCATTGGAGTAATTCACCGACAAGGATAGAACCAATCTACAGAGAGAATCACGTTAGAGGATTTTTCAAATAGAAAGAATGAGTCATTATAACTGATGCCATCTATCCATGAAGCCAGCCATTACCCTTGATGGAATGTATTTATGGAGCGAGTTAATTAGAATGATGTCATAGACCAGGTGAACGAATCAGAAGCATTGAGAAGACAAGTGCTGGGAATGAATCATGAGATCGGATGCGGCGAATCTAGCGAGTCAATCAGGTTGTGGAATAGAACAAAGAGGAAAAATGAATCAAGTTGCGTGATGCGACGAGGATGGGGAATGAGTCATTCGCCTTAATGGGATATAAAGGGAGAGCAAACCCGTGCCATGAATGAAATAAATTCCAAAGAGTGTAGCCAGGTCCTCAGAGAAGACAAACGGTGAAAGCAAACCAGTACGAATGATGCGATATAAAGCTAGAGAGTGAATCATTATGCGGAATGCGATATGAACCAGGAGTCAGCCAAAAGTGATGAGACGATATATGCTGTGAGCAAACCATTTAAAGAGATGCAAACCTGAAACGGGAGTAAGCCAAGTCAAAAGTTATGACACGGAATAAGAATGAATTATCGTCAGAGATGCGACAAAGAAGGTGAGTGAGCCAGAGTTAATAGAAGCGATGGCATAACGGTGGGAAACGAGCCAAGGAAAATAATGCGATGTAGGAAAAAAGCGAACCATGCTATCGGAGAAACCATTTCATAAAAGTGAATCAAGG
>Ga0224508_10001971_pt1 | contig 17946 bp, 17 predicted proteins | sample SF_Jan12_sed_USG_4_FD_170157 | JGI IMG/M metagenome (GOLD analysis project Ga0224508, IMG submission 170157) | Sediment microbial communities from San Francisco Bay, California, United States - SF_Jan12_sed_USGS_21 | ecosystem: Environmental > Aquatic > Marine > Sediment | place: USA... | reverse complement strand
TAGTCTCCATGGCCCGTTTGTAGGTCTTTTGGATTCCCTGGATGCACGAGCCTTTTCCCTCAAGGGGTCCCCAGCTATTGAACTCCTTGACTTGAGGTTTATCATATAAGGCTGCTTGCACGTCAGTGAGCTCGTTACCTTTAATATCCGGATGGCGATAAAACATAATGGCCGACCCTCCGATTCCTTCCAGATTAACTGCTAAATGATCGGCAAGGTCCTCATCGGGTTTTTCCTTCCAATTGCCCGGATATTCGCAGGTCCAATCATTCCATATCAAGGTGTTGGTATTTTCCAGGTCAGGGGGCTGCTCCGATTCCACATCGATCAGCATGCCCTCTGCAACTCCTTTGCGAAGACCTTGCGACCGAAGGTACTGGTAGCATTGATCGTAGTTTTCACCTTGTTGCCGCCTTTTTCTCAGTTCTTTAATAAGCCGCACTCTTTCCATCGGTTCGGGGAGGCTGGCAATGTCCCGTTTGTTGATGTAGGCTCTGATCAGCCAACCTACTACGCTGGCTACCGCTATTAGGGCTAGATATGCTAGAAATTTCATTTGGCCTTGATTTGGAAGTTGGTTATGCGTTTTTCCAAGGCATTTCGCACAAAACTATTCTTTTGGATTACCGCAGGAATTTTAATCTCCTCGCCTTCCTTGGTGGTGACTTGTATGTAGGTTTGGAATTGAAATGCGTCTTGCACCCAAGCACTATCAATTTGGTCCCAATTATAGTCCCGGGAGCCTACTGATAAGGACTGATCGGAAATGCCCAGGGAAAAGTTGTACCACTTGAACAAACTGCGGGCTTCAAAAAAAGCCCATACTGCTAAGCCTATTAAAATAAGCGGCCCTATAGCCGATAACTCCAAATAGGGCGTGGAGACCGCCCACAGAGTAATCCCCATAAAAAACAAAGGTGCCAGGGCGCGGATGATCAGCAGAAATCTAAAGTAACCAATGATCTTAAATTCGTCTTTTGATTCCATAGTATCAGGGTTAGGTGTGTTTCAGGACAATACCTGTAAAAAAGATCGAAACTTATGGACAAAACCAGTTGCCCAAATGTTTCAGAAAATGGTGCAAATGTTCCAAAATGGGGGCTAAAGGGGGATTTTACGGCTGTATAAAATGCTCCTTACGATATTGAAGTGGGGTTACCTTGTAAATTTTTCGGAATTCGCGAATGAAGGTTGAGACCCGGTTGAACCCTACTGCATCGGAGACTTCAGAGACATTCCCGTGGTTTTCTTTCAATAATTGAGCAGCCCGTTTAAGCCTGATGGAGCGCATGAACTCAGAAGTTGACTGATCGGTTAGCGCCTTGAGTTTGCGATGCATTTGGGTACGACTCATGCCCATTTCCCTATAGAAGGCTTCCACGCGGAATTCAGGATTGTCCATATTGGACTCCATTACCTGTAAGGCTTGTTGTAAGAATTGCTGGTCCAGGGGAGTGAGTGCTAATTTCGCCGGTTCCAGATAAAGGGAATGACTGAATTGTTGGCGTAGTGTTTCTCTTTGGGCAATGCGATTTCTTAGCAGGGCCATTAGCTCGTCTTCATCAAAAGGTTTGGTCAAGTAATCATCGGCGCCAATTTCCAGTCCTTTTAGCTTATTTGTCTTAGATGATTTGGCGGTTAGTAAAATCACCGGGATATGGCTGGTGCGCCTATCCTGTTTCAGTTTTTGGCATAAAGCAAAGCCGTCCATGCCCGGCATTCGTATGTCACTGATAATAATATCCGGTACAGCTTCAAGGGCTTTTTCCCATCCTTCCAGACCATGCCTGGCTACCGTCACCTCATAATGTTCACTGAGTATATTCTTTAAAAAACCCCTGAGTTCTTTTTGATCCTCCACCACCAGAACTTTGAATTGATGATCGCCATGCGAATTGCTCCAATGTTCTACTGCTACCGGGAACTGGGGTAATTCATAATTTGGTGATGAGGGTGGCTTTTGTGCAAGGGGCTTCGTTACTGCGGGCTGTTTTAAGGGTAGGTATATAGTAAAGCAAGAACCTTTTTGTTCCTGGCTTTCCAAGGTGATCCGGCCCTGATGAAGATCTATAAGCTCTTTTGTTAGCGCCAACCCGATGCCTGTTCCCTGATGAATGGAATCTCTCGATGAGGTTTGGTAAAAACGGTCGAAGATCTTTTCCTGGAGATGGGACGGGATACCCGGTCCGGTATCACAGATCATGATGCGGGCCCAGCCAGGCGATTCTGACAACTCCAGTTTTACGGTTCCCTCCTTGGTGAATTTGCAGGCGTTGGAGATTAAGTTGTACAGGATCTTCTGCATCTTGTCTGAATCGAAGAATGTCCACAACGATTTACATTGAATATCAAGTTCCATGTTAATGTTAGGATCAGCGTTTTGGGTGCTGAACATCTTAAAAACAGAACTTACCATGGGTACCAGATCACTGTATTTGGCCTGCAGGTCCATTTTACCAGCCTCAAGTTTCGAAAGATCCATAAGCTGATCGATCAGCTCATGGAGACGCCGGCTATTATTGATCATAACTTGGTAAGGTGCCGCCAACTCCTTGGGTACACCTTTTCTGAAAATCGACTCCAAGGGCCCTTGGATCAGGGTTAAAGGAGTGCGGAATTCATGCGAGATATTCTCGAAAAAGGTAGACTTAAGCCGGTCCATTTCTCTGGCCTTCTCCAGTTTTAAGTGTTCAAGTTGATATTGTGATTTTAACCGTTCCCGATTTATTACGGTTTTTCGCCAAAAGACCAGGCCTGCCACGATGAGAGCACCATACAGTATATAGGCCCAGGGACTTTGCCACCAGGGCGGTAATATCACAATTTCCATGATGAGTCCCGAATCGTTCCATATACCATCATTGTTGCTGCCTTTTATCTTCAGGGTGTAATTACCGGGATCGATGTTGGTGAAGGTAATGAAGTTGCGAGTACCTAAATACTGCCATTCCTCGTCGAACCCCTCTAGCTGATAGGCGTATTGGTTTTTTAGAGGATCTGTATAATTCAAAGCAGCAAATTGAAATGAAAAGACCGCCTGATGGTGACTCAATACAATTTTGTCGGTATGTGAGATAGTGGACATAAGCGGGGATTCCGGCCCTGGCGCCATACTTCTATTATGTATTAGAAAATCTGTGAACAACAGCTTTGGGGTATGTTGGTTATCCGTAATACTGTCCGCATAAAAAGCGTTAAATCCATTAACGCCTCCAAAAAACAACTGCCCGCTACTGCTTCTGAAATATGACCCTGAGTTAAACTCGTTGCTCTGTAATCCATCCTGTACATCGTAATTCCTGAATCCTTCTGTAAGCGGATTAAATAAAGTGATGCCGGCATTGCTGCTGATCCAAAGTTGACCATGAGGATCAGTAAGCAGGCCATAGACCACATCGTTGGGTAAGCCTGAGGATGTGTTATAATGCGTAATTTTTCCGGTGGGTAAGTGAAGCTTGTTCAGGCCGCCACCATAGGTACCTATCCATAAGGTGCCTGAAGGAGTTTCCGCAAACGAGGTGATATAGTTATAACTGATCCCGGAGGTATCTCCCGGATGGTAAAAGTACTTTTCAAAAGTACCCCTCGAAAAATTGAATTTGTTCAGTCCTCCTTTTGTGGTTCCTGCCCACAGGTCACCTCGGGAATCACTAAACAGCACTTGAACTCCTGAATCGGTTAAACCCAGGGAATCCTCAGAGGCTTGATACAGATTCATTTGGCCGGTTTCAGTTTCAAATCGCAACAGACCTCCAAAGGTTGCTACCCAGACACCACCTGTACGATCCTCAATCAGATACCTTACTGAGAGGCTAGGCAGCAGATCATCGCCAAAAAACTCTGTCTCACCAGTACTTTGATTAATGCGCAAGAGGCCTTCATGCCATAAACCGATCCATAGATAATCATGAGAATCCCAAAGTATACTCTTGATATTTTCCTTGTACCGGGGGTGTAGCTGGCCATAAAGGTGATTGAGGTCGGTTAACCGCTTAGTTCGGGGATCGAACCGGTGGAGACCTTCACCGGAAGAAGCTATTAAAATGGTACCATCCGGTTTCTCTGTGAATGACCTGATAGAAAGGACGTCTTTCAAACCATCAACAATTTCGCTTTCCTTGAAATGCTGAAACTTCCAACGATTAGGATCAAATTTGTGCACGCCTTGAAAGCCGCCAATCCAAATGATACCACTGTCATCTTCAAAGATGCTGGGTATAGAGTGGAAAGCTCCGATCTCATTGGACACCTTTAGCGGGCGAAAAGTGCCATCTCCTGGTCTTAGTACATAAGGTACATTGTGGTATGTTCCTAGCCAAAAGTAGCCGTTGCGGTCTTGAATCAGATCGATAACTCCATATTTGCTTAACTCTGGCGCCGGGTCCAGTGGATAGTGCTGAATGGTTTCAGTTTCCGGATCATACCTCAAAAGCCCCTCACTAGTGGAAACCCAAACCTTATTTTGTTGGTCCATTTTTAGTTTGAAAACCCTTTTCCCCTCAATAGCTTGCGCCAGCTTTCCGGTTAGAGGAACACCTGAGTTCTTATGGAGATCATAAACCGAGATTCCCCGCTCATGCCCTAGCCAAACCCGATCTGATGAGATAAGCAGCAACGAGTTGTTTTTTCTTAGCGCTGAGGGTGCACGTTGCGACATTTCATTTTTTATCTGGTAGTTGCCGGTAATAGGGTCGAAATGCAGTACGGTATCGTATGTGGCAATCACAATTTTTCCTTGGTCATCCATGATCATATCAATGATGTAGGCAGCGCCGGTGCCGGAATACTGCGCTGCAGCCAGGGGATATCGGGTTATTTTATGAGTGCGCAGATCCAACTTATTGATACCGTTGCTGGTTCCCACCCATAGATTCTGGGAAGGATCTTCCAGGATTCTGGTAACGGTGCTGGCACTCAGGCTGGTAGTGTCGTAGGCCTTATGCTTGAAATGAGTGAATTGATAGCCGTCGTAACTGTTTAAACCGTCCTCGGTCCCAAACCACATTATTCCCCGGCTGTCCTGAAAAATGTAGCTCACGCTGGTTTGTGATAGCCCATGCTCAATGTTGAGATTTTCCAAAGTGGCGAAGGCATTCTGGGCCAGGGTAGCAATGGGAATCAGGCCAGCTAAGCACAGGAAACAGACTATTGAATGGAGTTTTTTCAATGACTACGGAGCTTTTTCGGGGATCGGTCCATATTCAATGTACAAATAATCCTGGGCCTGAACAACTGGGGATAGAATTCGCTTTCTATGCTATTTTTTTGTATTTTTACTGTCTTTAATATGATTATTACGGACTATAATAAGCTGAAGGGCCTCTTTTTCACATATATTCTATGTGGGATGGTGGTGGCTTGCACTCCGAAAGAGAAGGTAGCAGATGATGCGGTAGTTTCCACAATCGATGCTTATGGTAATCCTGCGGCTGCTGGTTTCGACACCATCAATTCACATCCAAAGGCCATTGCTGTGGCTGATCAGGTCATGGAATCCATGGGAGGTCGGGCAGCCTGGGACCAAACCCGCTATTTGGCCTGGGATTTTTTTGGCGCTCGGAAGTTAATATGGGACAAGCAAGATGGTCGTGTTCGGATCGATTTTCCTGATAGCTCGGTTTATCTAGTCAATGTAAATGATCTAAGCGGTAAAGTGTTGCATCAAGGTGAAGCAATCACCCAAGCTGATTCCCTGGCGAAGTATATTGAAAGAGCGAAGAACATCTGGATCAACGATTCTTATTGGTTGGTAATGCCCTTTAAGTTAAAGGACTCCGGTGTCACCTTAAAGTACCTGGAAATAGAAGAAACATTGGATGGAACCATGTCCCATGTACTGGAGTTGACCTTTCGAGCAGTGGGGGTGACTCCCCAGAATAAATATCTGGTATATGTAGACACCAGTAATAATCTGGTCAATCAATGGGCATACTACCGGGAATCAGATCAAGACAGCGCAAATTTCATATTGCCCTGGGGGAATTATCAAGATTTTGGAAGTATCTTACTTTCAGATGACCGGGGAGAGCGTGACTTGAGTGAATTGGCGGTATTCGAAACGTTACCCGACGAGGTTTTTACGTCATTCGAGCCTGTGAATTTAGAAAACGACCATTAAACCATTGAAACACATGCGGCGATTAACATCCTTACTATTTCTCATAAGCTTTACCATGGTGGGCGCCTTGGGACAGCAGGGACCTTCGGTGATTGAACAAAACTGGGATCTTAGCTATCAATCGGTACTGAACCAAAATCAGATACGCTGGGACCATTCGGTGGGGACCATTTTCACCTGGTTGGCCGATCGCGATACCGAAAGCCAATATATAACCCGCTTTATTGAAGAGGAGCTAGGCAAGCTACCCCAAGAGACCTTTCTGTTGGATCACCCCACTTTTCCCTCGGCCGGCCGTACTACCATACTGGGAATTCGACAAGGAAACCAATGCTATTACTGGTGGAGGTCAACAGATGAGGGTATGAAAGAATTTAAGAAGAGATCCTTAGACCCTGAGCTCTTCCAACAAATCGTAGACCACTTGCACTCCATGCAACAACGCGATTATGAAAGCATGGGAGGCCCGGAGAAAGCCTATGCGGGATTTATGAGTGTCTTCAAGGACGGTCAAGGCAAGCAGATCCTTCTGCACATCAACGACTTTATGGAATTCGATAATGAAAATCAACAAATACTGCGAGTGGGAAAAATATCTGAAATTGAGACCACACTATTGGTAAAAAATAACTAAGAATGTCATCTTACGATCTCCAGAAAATCCCCACCAGAGCCCCCGATAATTTAGATAAAGAAGAGATTAAGCAGCAGACCAAAGAGCTGATAGATGAGCTGGAGGAGCTGCAGAATAAGTTATTTGCTGAGGACAAATGGAGCCTACTGGTAATCCTTCAAGGCATGGATGCCAGTGGTAAGGACGGCGCGGTACGGGAAGTGTTCAGTGCAGTGAACCCCCAAGGTGTTAAAGTGAAATCTTTCAAAGTACCTACCGAAAGGGAACTGGCACATGATTTTTTATGGAGGGTACACCAACATACCCCCCGAAGAGGTTTGATTCAAATATTCAACCGATCCCACTACGAAGACGTGTTGGTGACCCGTGTTTTGGGATTGACTGACGATGCTACCGCTAATAAGCGATTTGCACTTATCAATAGTTTTGAGCAGCTGCTCCAGGAGCGGGGTACTCAGATTATTAAATTCTATTTGCATATCTCTCAAGAGGAACAAAAGGAACGCTTTCACGACCGGCTGAATAACCCCAGGAAGCATTGGAAATACAACCCCAACGATCTCAAAACGGCTGAAGATTGGCCACTTTACCGTAAGTATTATGGTGAAGTTTTTGAAAATTGCGGCCCCCAGATTCCCTGGACCATTGTCCCGGCCGACCAAAATTGGTATAAGGAATACCTGGTAGCCAAAACCATTGTAGAGACCCTAAGAAGCCTCGATATGAAATATCCCGGGTTGGAAACAGTCGAATAAAAAAGGCACCTAAAGGTGCCTTAAACTTAAGTGCGCTAGGAGGCTAACCTACGATGCCGACAGCTCTTGTTGTTTCTCCCGCTCCTGTTCCTCACGCATCTGTTTGGTCTGGATTAAATAACCCGCCAGCAGACCAAGGCCTCCAAACATGAATCCCATGGAGAAATAGGCTACTTCTTCAGACACAATTCCTGCCGAATCCAGGATGCTGCCCACTAACAAACCGATCCCGATACCGATAAATACTAAGGCAAACTTAAGTCCACCCGCAGCTCTTTTTGGACGGTTTGCTGTGGGGTCCATACCGTGCTCAATCATTTTAAGTCTCTCAGAGTTTTCGTATTTTCGAATAAAGACGATCATTGCGAACGCCCCTAGCGAAATTATTATTGGAACTAATATACCTACCATAATTAATAAAGATTAAATAGCAATTGATTTTGATAATAGTAGGACGCCGGGTGCGGGAAACTGGTTACAGCCGGATATAAATATTTACCCTGTAACCAAGCTTAGGTCCAAAGCGTCAAAAAAACAGTGGGTAACATCAAGACGGACATTGATTTGATTCAAGAGGTTAAGGTAGGCAGCATGGCGGCTTACCGCACATTGGTGGAACGGTATAAAGACTATGTCTTTACCATTGCCATCCGGGTGCTGGGCAACCGTGAAGATGCTGAGGAAGCTGCTCAGGACGCCTTTGTTAAGGTATATAAGGGGATCTCCAATTTTCAGGGGAATTCCAAATTCAGCACCTGGTTGTACCGTGTGGTCTTGAATACAGCCATCTCTTATAAGAGAAAAAAGAAAATTCCCATGGAAACCCTGGAGGATTACAAAGTAATTGGGGCGGGTGAGATCAGTAAAATGCAGGAGTACCAGCATCTGGAACAAAAGAAGTTCCTGCAGTTGGCTCTGAACACTATGCTACCCGACGATGTTTCCGTAATCACATTATTTTACTTTAAGGAATTAAGTTTGGAAGAAATGTCAGAAATTACCGGTATTTCCGTTAATACTTTGAAAGTGAAATTATTCAGGGCCAGAAAACGGTTGTCCGATACGTTGGGAAAAATTTTGAAACGAGAGGTAACTTCATTGTTATGAGTCGATTTACGGATCAGGATTTATTTGATTATTTAGACGGTTCCTGCAGCAAGTCTCAGAAGCGGCAAATCGAGCAAGAACTGCGAGAAGACAAGGCTCTCAGGAAGCGCTATGATGAATTTTTGGCGCTTGACCAAAGTATGGCCCAACTTTCTTTAGAGCGCAGCCCGGAAGATTTAAGTGATAAAATAATGGACCAGATCCGGACGCTCCCCCAACTAGACTATATGGGCAGTTCCAGTATTTTTTCCGGAACTAAGTTTTTTATAGTGAGCGGAATAGTCACTGCGATGGTAGCATTAATATCATTGTTCAGTTCCGGATATCTCAGTTTAGAACCTTTGGAAACCACCATGGGGAAATATCAATTAATGGAGGAGTGGAACTTCCTGAAAGGTGTCTTGACCAAGCGCATGTTAACTAACGCAATGTTGCTTATCTATGGAGTATTGGGATTGGCCTTGTTGGATCGTGCCGTATTGAACCCTCTATTCCGTAAGAAAGCCAAAAGGCTCTCTGTTTGATCAACGAATGATTCGAAACCCTTTAAAATTTTTCACCGGCCCTTCCGAGTATATAACCTGTTGTACATTGGCATAAGAAGGGCCTTGTTTACACCATTGCACCAGCTTTTCCAATTTATCTTTTGCCCCTTCGGCAGCTACCAAAACAGACCCGTCTTCTTCATTTTTAACCCAGCCCAAAACCCCCAACTCATTGGCGATTCTCATAGCGTTGGCCCTGTAAAATACACCTTGGACTTTCCCATATATATGAATGTCGTAATGAGTCATGCAGTTCGGTAATCTTGTATGACTCTCAAAACATTCTTACCCATGATCTGTTCTATTCCCTGCTGTAGCAAAAACTGGTAATCCTCCCAGATCATTTCCATGCCGGAAACTCCTGTTCCCATAGATTGGGGTATCCACTGTCGAATTTCTTGTATTTGCGAGGGGTTGCAGTGGGCCGCCATAAGGTTAATTTGATCCGTGCCGGCGTCTTTACAAATGCTGACTAGCTCTTGTATTTCCCGCTTATCCAGAAAATCCAAATTCAGCATAACCGTCATGATTCGCGAAGCCTGGTGGATGATATGTGCGCACTTGGCCAGTTCAATTTTGACCCAGGACATCCCTGACTTAAATGCGGAGAGATTCACTGCGATCATCAACTCGTCAGATCCTTGGTGCAGAGCCAATTCAATTTGTTGGATCTTGCTTTCTGTCATCTGATAGCCGTGAGGGTATCCAATAGCGGCAATAAGGGATATATCAGTTTCCTGCAGATCCCGACGGGCTTTCTTAATCCAAAAGGGTGGCAGGCACAGGCCCCCGATGTTAACCTCTTTGGCCATTGTAAGGGCATGATCCAGTTCAACTGCAGTCAGATCGGGGTGCAGCAATTGCTGTATTAATGAGGAGTGCATGTAGTAATACCCTTTTTAACTAAAGTACTAAATTTAAAAGCCATTGATCAATGGCTTTTGGATATTAGTGTACGATACCGCATTCTTTGCATAGCTTGCGTTTACCCACTGGTCTTTTTTTAGGTTTCCTTTTATGACCGAAGTAGGAAGGATCCGAATATTGCGGCTTGTCCTTAATACGTTCTATTTTTCTGTACTTTTTAGCATTGGCTTTTTTTAATTGCTGATAATCCTGAATAGCCTTTGCCTCCAGCCCCCCGTATTTGTTTTTGGAGTTGCTTTTTACTCTTTTGCGTTCGCCCTTGAATATATTGCTGCTACTTCCTGGATCCCTGGACGAAGGAGCTGCTTGGATTTGCTGCTGAGTTTCGGATTTTTTCTTTTTTTTATTGGATTGTGCTTGACCCCACGAGTAAGTCCCCAGCATCACCACAACTAAAAGCACGTATTTCATAACCGTTTTATTCACCTAAGTATAAGCGTTTGCCATATTAACACAATTTTTTCAGTTTCATTGTGCCATATTTTAACAAAATTAATGAATGCAATGTTTGGGACAAAATCGCGATTTTTGCGATGTAAAAAGCTACTTCCATATTATTGCAGGTTCTAAACTAACCTGTATATTGTGCTGCAATTTGTCTTATTCGCATGTACGATGCCCAGCAACATAACATTCTGAACAAGCTACTGGACCGTTACCAGAAACAGCCTCCGCAATTGAACGTGGAGGTTTTTCGGGATTTCAATACCCGTTTAAGTGCAAATTTTGGCATTATCACGGAGTTGTATCAGAGCTTGTATGGTCATCGCAATGACCATCCCAAGTATTTTCTAGAGCTCATCGACGTCCTTTTTAAAGCCTTTCAGCAACGACACCCCTCATTAAGGAATCAGGATAAGTCTAGAGAAAAGGATCCACATTGGCTGTTAAACCAAAAATGGGTGGGTATGATGCTTTATCCGGAGCATTTTGCTAAAGACCTCAGCGGATTTTCGGAGAAACTGGATTATTTACAAGAGTTGGGCGTGAATTGGGTACACTTAATGCCTCTGTTGATGTCTCCCTCTAATGAAAGCGACGGAGGATATGCCGTTAGCGATTACCGAAAGGTGGATCCAAAGTTTGGCAGCATGGCTCAAATAAGAACCTTGGCTAAAAAATTCAGGGATCGGGATATGTTGCTTACCCTGGATCTGGTGTTGAATCATACTTCCGACGAGCATGAGTGGGCTAAAAAAGCCAAAAAAGGCGATAAACAGTATCAAGACTATTACTACATATTTCCAGACCGGCAGATACCCGATCAATTTGAAACCAGTATGCCGGAGATCTTTCCTGTAAGTGCGCCAGGTAACTTTACCTATGTGGAAAGCCTTGAAAAATGGGTGATGACCGTATTCCATCAATACCAATGGGACTTAAACTACCGAAATCCCCAGGTTCTTTGCGAGATGATAGACGTTCTGCTTTTCCTGGCCAATCAAGGGGTGGATCTTTTAAGATTGGATGCTCCGGCCTTTCTGTGGAAAGAAATGGGAACCAGTTGCCAGAACTTGCCCAAAGCCCATCAAATCCTAAAGTTGATGAAAAGATGTGCAGAGGTAGTAGCTCCCGGAGTGAAATTCATAGCCGAAGCCATTGTGGCGCCACTGGAGATCATGAAATATTTTGGTGAACACCCCGACGATCACGAATGTGAGATAGCGTACCACGCCCCTTTAATGGCCCTGATTTGGGAGGCCATAGCTACTGGGGAGGCCAGGCTGTTAAACAAAGTGATCCAAAACCTGCCGCAAAAACCTTGGGGCACCACCTGGATCAATTATGCTCGTTGCCACGATGACATTGGTTTGGGTTTTGATGACATCTACATTTATGAACTGGGACTGGATGCCAAGCTTCACAGGGCTTATATTTTGGATTATTACACCGGTAAATTTGAGGGGAGCCCGGCAAAGGGAGCACCTTTTATGTTCAATCCTAAAAATGGCGATGCCCGAATTTCCGGCACCCTGGCTTCCCTGAGCGGACTGGAAACAGCCTTAAAATCGAAAAGCAAACAGGCCATAGAAGATGCTATAAAAAAAATAACCCTGGTTCATAGCATAATCATGTCCTTTGGGGGCTTGCCCCTAATATACAGCGGCGACGAGATCGGCTTGCTCAATGATTATTCCTATCTAAAAGACCCTGCAAAAGCCTATGATAATCGTTGGATGCACCGGCCAATGATGGATTGGAAAGCGGCGGAAAAGCGTAAGAAGGACCGAGCAGTTGAAAAGCAAATATTCTCGGCACTTCAGAAATTGATAGCAATCCGCAAGGAATCTCCAGAATGGGCAGATCACAATAATACTACTTTGAGTTATTGCGAGAATAAACACATTTTCACGTACTTAAGATGGAACGAGCTGGGTAGAAAAACCTTGGTTATGGCCAATTTCCACTCCTCGGTGCAGTACATTAAAAAAGACATTCTGTACCGCCATGGTTTTGATATGGATAGAGGAGTAGTGGATAAGTTTAGTGGGAAGGCCCCTACCTATCTGAAAGAGTTAGTAGCATTTCAACCTTTCCAGTTCTATTGGATTACCAATAAGAAACACTACACGCCGATGGTCAAGGGAAGAAAGCGCCCCAAGAGCAAAAAGTAGTATCACATGCCCTCATGATTTTGGAGGTCAACAATTCCTTGGTAGGCTTTGTTTTTATTGCAGAATGGATTACCATTAGGTTAGATTTTAAGCCCTTATGCGGCCGCTCGAATACAAAAATATTGGCGAAGAAAAGCACCTAACATTTGATAGTATCAGAAGGATGGTGCTGAAAGAATTGTCCGATCTGGCTGAAAAGGAGGCCAGTGAGCACATTCAACAATGTCCGAGATGCCGTAGCATCCAACAAAGTTTAGCCTACCCGGTTGATTCTCGGAAAACTGCACCCGTGGAACTGCAACTTCCCAGGTTTTTATGGGTGGCGCTCATTCTAATTTCCACTGCCGGGCTGGTGATGGCCGCATTTTTTTATTTTAAGGAACCCAAAGAACCGTTGACGGAGGAGTTACCAATAGAAGATGCCCAGGCCACAGTGGTACCAAACCCAGATGAACAGGACCCGCCCGAAAGTGAAGTAGCGCCCGTTTTGGAAGCCATAGATACACTCTCACAAATTAATGAGGAGCCACCGACCCTCCCCGACGCTGTTTCAACCAATAAGAAGTTTGATAACTATATCGAAAAACCGCCGAACCAGGTGCAAAACCGTGTAAGGGGGATTTATGGAAAGATCACCAACAATGGAGTTCCTGTTTCCGGAGTTACCGTTATGACACCGGGCAGTAATAAAGCAAAGGTCACCGATCACACCGGGAAGTATTACATTCAGGTTTCTAACCGTGCCAGATCGCTGATCTTTATTTACCAAGGTAAGCAGGTGGTCAAGACTATCCCATCAAATTCAAGAAGGCTGGATCTTCAATTGAATTTTGAGGAAATGACTTACCCATCTCGCCTCGAGGAGCAATAGACATTTTTCGCTGGAATGACTTATCTTCAAGGCTTCTTTACGCTATGAGTAGTATGGTACAGATAGGAGTAGTTCAAATGGCCTGTGGGGCAGAGCCTAAGGACAACCTCGGCCGGATAATTCAAGAGATCGGGCAAGCCGCCACTAAGGGTGCTCAAATAATTTGTTTGCAGGAATTATTTAAGACCCGCTATTTCTGCTATCTGGAGCATCATGATAATTTCTCGTTGGCCGAATCCGTTCCGGGCCCCACTACCGAGGTGCTACAATCATTGGCCTCAGAACGGCAAGTGGTATTGATAGCATCCTTGTTCGAAAAAAGAACTCATGGTCTTTATCACAACACAGTGGCTGTAATCGATGCAGATGGATCATACCTGGGGAAATATCGCAAGATGCACATCCCTGACGATCCTGGTTATTATGAGAAATTCTACTTTACACCGGGTGATTTGGGATACCGGGTGTTCAATACTCGATATGCTAAAATAGGTACTTTGATATGCTGGGATCAATGGTTTCCGGAAGCGGCCCGCCTAACCACCCTGATGGGCGCTGAAATTTTATTTTATCCCACAGCCATTGGATGGGATCAGTCACAGGAGGAGACCACTAATAAAGAGCAATTTGAAGCCTGGCAAACGGTTCAAAGAGCCCATGCCGTGGCCAACGGGGTTCATGTGGTGTCGGTAAACCGGGTGGGAACCGAAGGTCAAATGGATTTTTGGGGCGGATCCATGGTAGTAAACCCAATGGGTCGTGTATTATGGCAAGCCGGCCGGGAGGAGGTTACCAAAGTAGTACCCGTTGAACTTGCAGACTCAGATTACTATCGTACCCACTGGCCATTCCTCAGAGATCGGCGTGTGGACAGCTATGGCGACATAACCAAAAGGTTTCTAGATCAACCATGATCCCGGTAGCTGAAGGGTACAGCTTTCCGGCAGAGTGGTCTCCGCATAAGGCTACTTGGCTCAGTTGGCCTCATAATCCTCATACCTGGCCTAATGGTCTTGAAAAAATTTATCCCACCTTAATTTCATTAATTAAGATCATCTCCCAAGAAGAAGATGTCTGCATACAGGTAAACGACCGGGCTACACAACAAGAAGTAGAGGAGCTGCTAAGGCAGTACAATGTGCCATCAATGAATGTAAAGTTCTTTTATCACCCTACCAATGATGCCTGGTGTCGAGACCATGGTCCGGCTTTTTTGACTAACCCTAAAAGTCGCAAGAAGTTGGTCGTTAATTGGGACTACAATGCGTGGGGTGGCAAATATCCACCCTATGACCTTGACAATGATATTCCAGAAAAGATCGCGAAAGCCAGGGATATTGAGATGGTTAGTCCCGGTTTGGTATTGGAAGGAGGATCGGTGGAGTTCAATGGCGCGGAAACCCTGCTCACTACCAGTTGCTGCCTATTGCATAAAAACCGCAACCCAGGGCATAAGCAAGCTGAAATAACGGAAAAACTGTGCGATTACTACGGAGTAAAGCAGGTTCTGTGGCTTCACCATGGAATTGCAGGCGATGATACCGACGGCCATATTGATGATATTTGTCGATTTGTTAAAGATGACTTGGTAGTTGCTGCCGTGGAACAAAATCCAGCGGACTGCAATTTTCAACCACTCCAAGAAAATCTTCAGCTGTTGAATGACATGAGGCTTTGGGATGGCCGGCCCTTAAAAGTAACTGCCCTGCCAATGCCCAAACCACTTTTTTGGAAAGAGCAACGGCTGCCGGCAAGCTATGCCAACTTTTACATGTGCAATGCGGCAGTAATAGTCCCGACCTTCGATGATCCTCAAGATCAGGTGGCATTAAGCAGTTTACAAGAGCTTATTACAGATCGGCCGGTACTGGGCCTCGATTCACGAGAATTAGTGGTGGGATTAGGCAGTTTTCACTGCTTAACTCAACAAGAACCAAGCCTTTAGCCGCACAAATTTCTTTGCATAGCCAACATTTTTCGATTAACTTCGTTGTCTTAGATACGGAATAAAGTGTTCCGTCATTTTTTAATTTAATATCAGTTTGGCGTGAAGGTACTAGCAAAAATTGGACTGATAGCAGCTGCTGCCGCAGTGGTACTGTTCATTTTTATTTTCGAGTTTTACAAACCAAGCTCTTCAAATGAGGCTATGAAAGCCCCTCCAGTAGAGGAGGTGTCTGAATATAACTACTACCAAGGAACTGATTCCGAAGGAGCTACCATAGAAACGGATTCTGAAGAAGTCTTAGATGAGACGGCTAATGAAGAGCCTGAAGAGCCTGTCGATCAGATCCCCGACCAAGAAAGCCCGGAATCGTTGGTAGAGGAGGCCGTGCAAGAGCAGCCCAGCCCGGAAGAGGAGGAACCACAGATTGAGACACCAACAGTTGTTGAGGAAGTCCCAGCCGTTACCGAAGAAGCTAACGATATTAATGTCCGTAGAATTTACGGTAAGATCACGCTTTCATCTACCGGAGAAAATATTGCCGGGGTTAACATAATGGTGCCCGGGAGTAGCGTGGCTAAGATCTCCAACAACATAGGCGGATATACCATTCAGGTGCCCCCAAATACCAGAGAGTTAGTTTTTATATACCGGGGAAAGAAATTTGTTCAACGCCTGAGCCCCTCCAATAACCTGCTCAATGTCCGCCTGAATCTGGAAACCATGGAATACGACTAGTTTTTCGAAAGCTTTCCATTCACCATTATTGTTTTTTTAAAAATGAGGATTAATCCTCATATTTGGCTCTGTAATCGCCAAATACCATGAGATATCTATGCCTTCTAGCCCTGACGTTTCTGTATGTTTCGGGAAGTAGCCAGGGAAAACTATTGGAAAGTCAGACACTGGACAGCAATATCCTAAGCCGTAGTGTGGGGTACAGCATTTACCTGCCTCACGACTATGAGCATTCCCAAAGGAAATACCCCGTTCTTTACCTGCTTCACGGTTATACAGATAATGAAACAGGATGGACTCAGTTCGGAGAGGTTAAGAACATAGCCGACCAGATGATAGCCGATACCGAGGTCACCGATATGATCATTGCCATGCCCGATGCCGGGTTGGATTGGTACGTAAACTCCTACGACAACAAAACCCGCTACGAATCTTTCTTTATAGAGGAATTTATTCCGTACATAGAACAAAATTACCAAGCCAGGGGTACCAAGGAGTTTCGGGCGGTGGCAGGCTTAAGCATGGGAGGGCATGGCACCTTGCTATATGCTATAAAGCACCCCGATATGTTTGCAGCCGCCGCTCCGTTAAGTGCAGCCGTTTGGGGAAAAGAGGAAATTACCGCACACAAGCAAGAGGATTGGGACAAATACTTTGGGTTTATTTTTGGAGAAGGCATGGCCGGAGAGGCCCGGATTACCGACCATGTTAAAAGTAATTTTCCTCTATTCTTGATCGAACAAGCCGATTCTATGAAACTCCAATCCGTAAAATGGTATATCGATTGCGGGGATGACGATTTCCTTATCAATGGCAACATGGAGCTTCACAAACTTATGAACGAGAAAGCCATTCCGCATGAATTTAGGGTACGGGATGGAGCGCATAACTGGACCTATTGGCGTACCGCCTTACCGGAGGTCTTAAGGTTTGTTTCCAGGAGCTTTCACCGCTAAAAAAAATGTCCCGACGTGTTAACGCCGGGACGGTCACCGTATTTTCGAAGTTGCAATAAGATTAAAAAATGACTGTCCCCGTAAGGGAGCCATGCAACTACCGAATTACAGTAGCCTCAATCTATCCAATACTAAGCTAGTTTATTTCCCATGACCAGGTGGGATTTTTCGACAGGCAGGAGCTTTTCATCGACAATTTCAATAGGCAGAGCTTTGATTATACTGAAACACTAGGCTATGACAACTGTTTAAGTTGTTATAGAAATAAAATACCCAAATAAAACCTGGCATATGTGGGCCGTTTTGAACACCCGCCAGGTCCCCTAGAAGGTAGTAATTAGTGGATTAATGTTTATATTCAAATCCACTCAATACCAAGAATATGAAAAATTTTGTCAGCGGTCTATTTATGGTTATTTCACTAGGTCTTAACGCCCAAAACGACCCCTACTTACAAGCCATTGATATTTTTGACCTGGAATATGTTTCCGATCCACAAATTTCAAAGCAAGGCGATCATATTCTTTACGTACGGAATTTTAAAGACATTATGACTGATCGCAGTCTCTCAAATATTTGGTTGGCGGATTTTAACGGGAACCGCAAACGTCCTCTTACCACGGGTAATCAACGTGATTATTCACCAAGATGGTCTCCCGATGGGTCCAGAGTGGCCTACATATCCAATCAGGATGAATCCAGACAGATCTACAAGAATGGGTTGGATACAGGGGC
>Ga0224508_10001970_pt1 | contig 17953 bp, 11 predicted proteins | sample SF_Jan12_sed_USG_4_FD_170157 | JGI IMG/M metagenome (GOLD analysis project Ga0224508, IMG submission 170157) | Sediment microbial communities from San Francisco Bay, California, United States - SF_Jan12_sed_USGS_21 | ecosystem: Environmental > Aquatic > Marine > Sediment | place: USA... | reverse complement strand
CCTACCCACCGCGGGCGACTCTTTGCATCCAGAGGGAGCCGTGGTGGGTGTCGTAGTTCTCGATCGACAGCCGTTGATAGTCGGGCAAAGTCCGATCGAGAAACTCGTCGTCGAAGTGCCGGATGATGGGTGTCGACATGACGATCTCGAATTCTGGGTTGAAGGCGAGAAAGGCCTGGAGGAGCATCGCCTCGGTCCAGTATCCGGGCCACTTGGCGTCCAAAATGTAGGTCTCGGCAGGATGCGGAGCGTTATACGGGAAATGGATGTCATGGGCGTGAATCGTGACCCCCGGCGCGAGTCTGGGTACGACCTCGAGATAGAGAAAGGCGACCTCGCCCCCGATTTTCAGGACGTGGGTGGTGTCGATGAAGAGCACGTCCCCGGCTTCGAGCGAGGTGAAATAGTCGAGCTCGACGGTCTCGGCTCGGACACCACGCACCTCGACATTCGGCAGCTCCTTCAAAGGGTCGCGCGGGAAAGGGTCTACGACACGAAAATCGCAATCGACGCCTTCTTCGCGATTCTTCTCGATCGCCAGCCAGGCGTAATAGGTGGAGAACCCCGAGCCGATCTCGACATACTTTCTCGGCTTGATGTCGCGGAGCGTCATGTAGAGCACCATGAGGTCGACCAGGGTGAATCCCGGGCCGATCTTCATCGCTTTCTTTTCTTCGTAGCTTGGAAGAGCCTCGTATTCCGCTCCGTAGTGCGACACCAACTGCGCCAGACGCTGCTTGATGGACTCCAACTCGTAGGAAACTCCGACAAGCTCGCTCGGCCGGTCCCACAAATCGCGGCTGGCTTTCAACTCCGACAGCACCGGCATCGCGGAGTAGAAGTCTTTTGTCAGCGCGACATTGAAGCCCATCGCGTTGAGCCCGCGTAGGGCCGTGTGGTGGCCCTTCCGGTAAAGCCCTTTCAGGCCTTTGTAGGCGGCGTTTGCCATGCTGTTTCCTTTGGGTGGTTTGTCCCGGCTGCTGGGGACTCTTCGAGCGACATATAGTAACCAGATGCAACGGGGGGAACAAGTTCGTGCATCCGACCTCAAGGCGCTCACAACGACGCTGTGAGGGTGAGGCTGTGACCGAGATCGTCGTCATCGGCTCCGGAATGGCCGCGGTGGGCGCGGTACACCGATTGCGCGCCGAGGGTGTGCGCCCGACCCTGTACGACAAGAACCCGTATCCCGGGGGGCATACCGCCACTTTCCGGCACTCGAGCGGGTTTCTATTCGACGACGGTCCTCATATCTCCTTCACTCGGGACGAACGGCTGCAGGCGCTCTTTGCCGAGAACGTCGGCCGAGAGTTCGAGATCATTCAGGCGCAGGTCAACAACTACTGGCGAGGGCACTGGATCAAGCATCCGGCACAGTGCAACCTTTATGGGCTGCCACCGGACCTGGTCAGCCGTGTCATCGAGGATTTTGTCGCCACCCAGAGCGGCGACTCCACTGAATTCTCCAACTACCGGGAATGGTTGCTGGCCGCCTACGGCCGGACGTTCGCCGAGACCTTCCCAACTGAGTACGGCACCAAGTACCACACGACCGGACCCGAGAACATGACGACCGACTGGCTCGGCTCCCGACTCTACCGGCCCGCCATGGATGAGGTGCTCCGGGGTGCGGTCGAGCCCGTCACCCCCGATGTTCACTATGTCGATCACTTCCGGTATCCCTCCGAGAACGGGTTCGTTTCATATCTCGAGCCGTTCTATCGTCATTGCCGGCTCGAGTTGTCGCATGAGGTCATGCGTATCGACGCCGCTCGGCGCCGTCTCGAGTTCGCCGGGGGAGACAACGTCGAGTACGAGCACCTGATCTCGTCGATGCCGCTGCCGTCGCTGATTGCCCGTATCGAGGGTGCTCCACCCGAGGTCGTCGAGGCCGCATCAAGGCTGGCTTGCACGACCTGCGTCGTGGTCAACGTAGGAATTGACCGGCCCGACATCTCGCCGGCGCACTGGACCTACTTTTACGACCGCGACTTCATCTTTACCCGACTCAGCTTTCCACACATGCTCTCACCGGCGAACGTGCCGCCCGGCGCCGGCAGCATCCAAGCGGAGCTGTACTACTCCGAGAAGTACAAACCCCTCGATCGCCGGCCGGAGGAGTGTATCGAGCCGGTTGTGGCGGACTTGCGACGCTGTGGAGTGCTTCGGGAGACGGACGAGATTCTGGTGACCGAGGCTCGGGTCGCTCCGTTCGCCAACGTGATTTTCGATCTCGATCGCCCCGCGGCCGTCGAGGCAGTCCATGGTTTTCTCGACGATGCGGAAATCGGCTATTGCGGTCGCTACGGGGAGTGGGGGTATCAGTGGACGGACGAGTCGTTCATCAGTGGCGAGCAGGCCGCACAAAGAGCTCTCGACCGGACGAGTTCCTGATCCGCCGAGCTGTCCGCCCGGCGCAACCTCGAGTTCAGGCCTGTTTCTCTGCGGCAGGCTCCGACCGAGCGCCGGTTGGGCGGGTCGACTCCACGAGGACCTTGGCTCCGGCTGCGAGATCCTCGGTCACGATGGCGTTGACGCCGATGAAGGCACCGTCGCCGATGCGAATGCTGCCGATCAACCGAGCGCCGGCCCCTACGAAAACGCCGTCTCCAAGCTGCGGCATGTCCTCGAGCCGGCCGTAGTGAGGCGCTCCGATGGTGACCTGATGGAGCAGACAGGCCTCGCGGCCGATGCGAACGCGGCTGCCGATGACCAGACCGTTGCCGTGGCTGATGATCAGCCCCGGTCCGATCTCGACTCCTGGGGCGATGTCAACACCGGTCAAGAAGAGATTGAGCCGGGCCACTAGAGAGCCGAGGACCGGAATCCGCCGGCGTTTGAATGCATGCGCCAGCCGGTGAAGCACCACGGCTTGAAACCCGTTGTCAAAGAGCAAGGCTTCCAACACGTACCAGGAAGACTGGGTTCGGTTCAGCTTGAGCTGCCGGCTGTCGTAGCGCAGGTTGTCGAACATAGGCTGAGGGCTTACAGGCCCGTCGAGGACTCTGGTAGCTTTGGCATGGTCCTCGTGGAAACGGCTGCTCGGATTCGGCTGCGCGTGGGGCAGCGGCGTGCTGAAGAGTACAGTGAAATTTTAACACAGGGTGTTATGGCCCAGACGGGTTTCGTCTCGCTGTGCGGGTGCGTCTAAAGGTGGATGGGAACGAAACTGGATTCGTTCTTGCAAACTCAAAGGGCCGCATGATGCAGATGCTGAGGACCCCCCGATCCGGGCAGCCGGCGCATGGGCGTCGGCGGGTGGAACTTGAAAACTGGCTGGCGGTGGTGTTCGTTGCGGCGGTCCTGGGCGTCTTTTTGGCCGCTTGTGAGCCCCTGGCCAACGGGTTGAGCGCCGGTTCGGGCGGCGAATCTACGTCTGAAGCCGGAGAGACCCCGGAACCCATCGAGAGCTCCGATGGCGGACCAACTGCGGCCGGTTCTTCCGAGGGCGATGCGGAGCCGCCGGGCGTGAGTGATGACGGGGCAGCCGGCGCAGAGGATGATGCGGTTCCCGACCGGGAGGACGGCAAGGAGATGGACTGGGATCAGATCGCCGAGCTCGAGAAAGAGCAGAAGTTCCAAGCGGCTTTCGAAGCCGCCGAGGGTCTGCTCGAGACGGCCCGTGATGCCAATGACCAGGACAACTGGACCCGGGCACTGGTCAAGCTCGTTCAGCTGCGGACGGGGCTCCACGGCTACGAGACCGCCGTCCGGCTGCTGCAGGATGAGGAGTGGCCCGACAAACCCGAATCTCGCGTGGTTCTCGATCTCTTCTATGCCCACGGTCTGACCTCCTATCTGCGCGCCTACTCCTGGGAGATTCGGCAGCGCGAGCGCGTCGATACCGGGGATCAGATCGATCTCAAGGCGTGGACCCTGGATCAGATCGCCGCCGAGGCTCACCGGGTTCTGGCACGGATCTGGCTCGATCGCGAGAGTTGGGGCGAACGCGGTACCGGGTTCGTCGGGGCCTATCTACAATCGAACAGTTACCCCCGAGGGATCCGGGGGACGTTTCGCGACACCGTGAGCTATTTGTGGGTTGAGCTGCTCGCGGATACGAGCTTGTGGAGTACCGGTGATTCCAACCGTCTCTTTCGAATCCCGGTCGAGGGGTTGCTCGGGTCCCTGCCGCCGAGGCAAGCGGAGGATCCCGATGCCCATCCGCTCGAGCGACTGGCCGCGGTCCTCGACGACCTCGAGGTGTGGCATTCCCGGGCGGAGCGCGACGAAGCGGCGCTCGAGGCGCGGCTCGAGAGGCTGCGCCGTGTGCACGGCTCTTTCGACCGTGCTGAAGACCGTCTGGTGATTCGTCGCCATCTCGAAGAGCGTATGGAGGAGTTCGACTTCAACCTCGCATGGTGGTCGGTCGGACAAGCGGAAATCGCTCAGTTCGTGCGTCAAGAAAACGCCACCGATGCTCTGGTGAGAGCGCGGGAGATAGCTCTCGCCGGTGCCGACAGACATCCGGAGAGCGTCGGTGGCGAGCGTTGCCGTCACATCGTCGCCGCGATCGAAGCGCCGCGATACTCGATGACTTCGATGATTCTCGACGGTTCGCGGCGCCGCTCGATTGCCGTCATGCACCGAAATCTGGAGAGGCTCTTTTTCCGCGCCTACGCGGTCGACCTCGAATCGCGGCTGGGACGGGCCAAGGACTACAACCTGTTGCCCGCCGACCAGGAGGTCCAGAAATTGGTGCGCGGCGGGGAACCGACAGCCGAGTGGGTGGTCGACCTGCCGGCGACGGCGGATTATCGCGATCACCGTACCTATGTGACGCCGGATCTCGACTCGAGAGGTCTGGTTGTCGTGGTCGCGTCGGTCGAACCCGGTTTCCGGGCGGATGGGAATCTGAGGAGCGCTGTAAACCTGATCCTCTCGGACCTGGTGTTGGTGACGAGGCAGGGCGAAGCCCGGATATCGGTCACCGTGCGGTCCGGGGAGAGCGGTCGAGCGGTCTCTGGGGCCGACGTGAGCCTCTATCGCTACGACTACCGGCGAGGGCATCGCCGAGTGGAGTCAAAGACGACCGGCGATGACGGCCGGGCGGTGTTTCGCAGCGGCTCGCCGCGAGCCGGGCATTTCTTCCTCGCGCGCAAGGGTGAGGACGTGTCTCTCGATGCCGCCAACCACTATTTCCAGCGGCGCGGCGAAAAGGTGCGGCAAGCGCGAGCTCTCGTCTACACCGACCGCAGTGTCTACCGCCCCGGCCAGCGGTTGTTATGGAAAGCAGTGGCGTATGGTGGTCTCGAGGGGAACTTCCAGACCTCGCCCGGTGAGAAGCTGGTCCTCGAATTGGTCGACGCCAACGGTGAGACGGTCGAGTCGCAGGACGTCGTGGCCAACCGGTTTGGTTCGGTCTCCGGGGCTTTCGAGATTCCCGCCGCCGGCCGGCTACTTGGCCGCTGGAGACTGCGGGCGTCGACCGGGGACAGTGCCCATGTGGTGGTCGAGGAGTACAAACGACCGACGTTCGAGGTGGAGATCAAAGAGCCCAGCGAGCCTCTGCGGCTCAACCGGCCGGCCGAGGTTGCCGGATCGGCGCGGTACTACTTCGGTCTGCCGGTGGTCGAAGGATCGGTGGCCTGGAGGGTGAGTCGGGAGCCGGTCTATCCTCCGTGGTGGGGCTGGTACTACGGAGGGGGAAACACTCGAGCCGCCACGGTCGCGAGCGGTGTGGCGCCGCTGGATGCGGACGGTGTCTTCCGGCTGATGTTCACCCCCGAGGCGGATGAGCGTGAAGCCGGCAGTGGAGTGAGCTACCGCTACCGGCTGAGCGCCGATGCGACCGATCCGGGTGGCGAGACACGGTCGGCGGAGAGAGTGTTCACGCTCGGCTTCGTCACCGTCAAGGCCGCCCTGGAGCCGGCGAAGCGGTTCTTTGATCCCACAGAAGCCGCAGCTTTCACGATCCGGCGCCTCGATCTAGACGGCACGCCGCGGGCCGGCGAGGGAACCTGGCAGCTGGTGGCGCTCGAGCAACCGCAAATGACGTTGCTACCGGCGGAGCAGCCCCTTCCCGAACCTCCTGGACGTCCTGGACCTTCTGGATCTTCTGATAACGACGCCGGCGAGGAGGCAGGGGCCGGGAGCGGCGCGCGCCGCTACGAAACAGAAGGCGACCGGTTGCGACCCCGGTGGCAGGGAGGCTATGACCTGCGGCAGGTCCTTCGATCCTGGACCGATGGCGACGGGATCGGCTCCGGCGAGGTGGCGCACGACGACCGGGGAAAGGCCGAAGTGGAGCTCCCGGCGCTCGTACCGGGTGCCTACCGTCTGCGCTATGAGACGCGGGATCCCTTTGGCGCTGTGTTCAAGACCGCCGCCGAGTTTGTGATCGCCCTGGATTCGTCGACGCCACTGGCACTCCCGGCTGTTTTGATGGCCGAGACGGGCTCGGTGCCGGTGGGTGGAACGGCCCGGCTGCTGGTCCACTCCGGCTTGAGCGATCAGGAGCTGATGCTCGAAATCTTCTCCGGCGGCGAGAAGATCGACGAGTCGCGCCTCGAATCCATGTCGGGAGCTCGCGTGATCGAGATCCCGGTCGGAAGTGAGCTCCGTGGCGGTTTCTCCACCCGGCTGACGGCCCTTCGCGATCATCAGCTCATGATCCTCCACGATTCGATCTTTGTGCCGTGGGACGATCGGAAGCTCGAGATCGCCTTTTCGACCTTCCGCGACAAGTTGCGACCGGGCGACAAAGAGAGCTGGCGAGTCAGCGTCAAGTCGGCGGATGAGGCTGCCCTGGTGGAAGGAAGCGCCGAGCTGCTGGCCTACATGTACGACAAGAGCCTCGATCTCTTCGCCGCCCACAGCCCGGTCGATCCATTGAGTCTCTATCCGACTCGTACGGGTTGGTTGCCGCTGCGCGGCAACCTCGGATCGGCAGGGCCGGTCTGGAGCCGGCGGCGTGATTTCGCCAAGATCCCGAGCTACCCTCATTTGAGCGTGGACCGCTTGACGTATCTCGACAACTACGGCATCGGCGGATTGGGACGGTCCGGGTTTGCCCGCCGGATGAAGGTCGCTGCGGCTCCGATGATGGCCGATAGTGTCGCCATCCAGGCGGAGGGGAAAGTGGCTTTGGAGGAGGAGGCGCGTTTGCCGGCCAGCGCGCCGCTGGAGGCGGACGCAGCGCCCCAGTCCGAGGCTCTGCGCACCGATTTCTCCGAGACCGCGTTCTGGGAGCCGCACCTGCTGCTCGCCGGGGAAGGCGAGGTGGCCTTCGAGTTCGAGGTGCCCGACTCGGTGACGGAATGGAGCGTCTGGGTTCACGCCCTGACGAAGGATCTCCGGGCCGGCCGGCTGGAGAGCCAAGCACGAACCGTCAAAGAGCTGCTGGTCCGGCCATCGCTACCACGATTCCTGCGCGAGGGGGATCGGGCCGAGCTGCGGGTGGTGGTCAACAACGCGGGGGAGTCGGATCTCTCCGGAACCCTCGACTTCGACATCGAGGATCCCGTCACCGAGTCGAGCGTACTGGCGGACTTTGGTCTGGAGGTCGAGACCGTCACAGGGGTACCGTTCTCCGTCGAGACGGGCGGCTCGACGACTCTGACCTTCCCGGTTCACGCCCCCTCGCGTGTGGGCCCGATTGCGTTTCGGGTGGTCGGCCGGGCGGGTGATTTCTCCGATGGCGAGCTGCGTCCGATTCCGGTTCTTCCCGGCCGCATGCATCTCGTCCAGTCGCGCTTTGCGACTCTGCGCGACAAGGACCGCCGAGAGCTCCGTTTTGAGGATCTCCGGGCGGATGACGATTCGAGCCGCATCGACGAACAGATGGTGGTGACCCTCGACGGGCAGCTTTTCTACGGAGTGCTCCAGGCGCTGCCGTATCTGGTCGAGTACCCGTACGAGTGCACCGAGCAGACGCTCAACCGGTTTGTCTCGACCGGCATCCTGTCGAGCCTCTACGATAAGTATCCCGCGGTCGGCAAAATGGCGAAGGAGTTCTCCGCCCGCGACACACGGCTCGAGACATGGGAGGCCACCGACTCCAACCGCAAGATGGCGCTCGAGGAGACGCCGTGGCTCATCCAATCTCGCGGCGGCGCCGACAAGACCGAAGATCTCGTCAAGGTTCTCGACCCGCGGATCGCTTCGGCCGAGCGCAAAGGAGCGCTGGCCAAGTTGCGCAAGAGCCAGACCTCACTGGGCGGTTTCCCGTGGTGGCCCGGTGGTCCGCCGTCGCCCTACATGACGCTCTATTTGCTGGCCGGTTTCTCGCGCGCGCTCGAATTCGACATCGACATCCCGCGGGATATGGTCGAGCCCGCCTGGGGGTATATGCACCGCCACTATGTCGACAAGCTAGTGGCGCAATCGATCGCCAAGGACTGCTGCTGGGAGATCGTCACCTTTCTCAACTATGTGCTCTCGAGCTATCCGGATGAGTCCTGGACTGGCGGCGTCTTCGACAAGGCCGAGCGCAAACGGATGCTCGATTTCTCGTTCGAACATTGGAAGTTGCATTCGCCGTTGCTCAAGGCCTATCTCGCGCTGACCCTCGAGCGGAGCGGGCGGAGCGAAGACGCGCGGCTGGTCTTCGACAGCGTCATGGACTCGTCCAAGACCGGCCGCGATGAAGGGACCTACTGGGCCCCGGAAGACCGTGGTTGGCTTTGGTACAACGATCGGATCGAGACACACGCTTTTGCGCTAAGAACGCTGACCGAGCTCGAGCCCGACGATGAGCGCCGACACGGGCTCGTCCAGTGGTTGATGCTCAACAAGAAGCTCAGTCACTGGAAGTCGACTCGCGCAACGGCCGAGGTGATCTACGCCCTCACCCACTACCTCCGCCACGAAGGGATCCTTGGAGCGCGCGAGGCGGTGGACGTGAAGATCGGCCCGCGTGTCGAGTCGTTTGTCTTCGAGCCCGACGAATACACGGGAAAGAACAACCAGATCGTCCTGGTCGGAGAGGACATCGTGCCGGCCGAAGCCTCGGCCATCGTGGTCGAGAAGGAGACTCCGGGGCTGCTCTTTGCTTCCGCCACCTGGCATTTTTCTACCGAGAAGCTTCCCGAAGAGGCGAGTGGCGACTTCTTCCAGGTCACGCGCAAGTACTTCCGGCGCTTCAACGACGGTCGTGAGTGGGTCATCGAGCCCATGACGGAAGGAACCGAGTTGGGGGTGGGAGAGCAGGTAGAGGTACAGCTGTCCCTCAGGGCCAAACACGCTGCCGAATACGTGCACCTGCGCGATCCACGGCCGGCGGGGTTCGAGCCCGAGTCGAACGCCTCGAGCTTCAAGTGGAACCTGGGGCTGGGGTGGTACGAAGAGATTCGTGACTCGGGAACCAACTTCTTTTTCGAGTGGCTGCCGGTGGGCGAGTACACTTTCAAGTACCGGCTGCGCGCGTCGACTGCGGGTACCTTCAAGACAGGTCCGGCGACGCTCCAGTCGATGTACGCTCCGGAGTTCGCCGCCTACTCGGCCGGCCACGAGCTCTCGATCGAGCACTAGTGGGCCGTCGCACCCAAGCCGCTACCAGCTGACCGGCCCTCGTCCCCGAACTCTACGTTGCGCCTCCTCACCATAGCCACGGCTATGCTTGCGTCAGCGCGCCTTGACTTCGGGGACGAGTGACTCGGCCATCTAGTAGCAGCTTGGGTGCGACGGCCCACTAGGGTCTATGATGGGTCCGTGGCTTACTTGTCGATCGACGCTTTGGCGCGGCTTCAGGTTCTCGAGCACCTGGTCCGGACCAGCCGAGCACCGGCGGTCTCCCAGGTAGCGGCCGAGCTCGGAGTCACCGATCGCGAGACCGCCGAGGCATTTGATCGACTCGAGAAAGTCCACGCCTTTGTGCTCGAAGAAGGGACGAGGCGGATCGAAATGGCGCCGCCGTTTTCCGCGGTGGAAACGTCGCACGTCGTATCGGACGGCGAGAGAGAGTGGTTTTCGAGTTGCGCCTGGGAAGCGCTGGGTTTACTTCCTCTCCTGGGTTGCGACGGAACCATCCGTTCGGTCTGTCCCGACTGCGAGGCGCAGATCGATCTCGTAGTGAAGGGGAAGGAGACGACGGGCGACGTCATCTTTCACATCGCCGTACCCGCGAAGCACTGGTGGGCCGACATCCGGTTCACGTGAAGTACCATTCGCTTCTTCCGGTCGGAAGAGCATCTGGAGAACTGGCTCGAGGGTGGCGAAAACAACCGCGGCGAGGTGCTCGAACTTTCGCGCGCGGAGGAGTTGGCGCGCCGGTGGTACCGGGATCGCATGTCTCCGGATTGGCGGCCGCGATCCAAGAGGGAGTCGCAGGCGCTTCTTATCGAGCTGGGGCTCGACTCGGAATTCTGGCAACTCTGACCTGGGGCAAATGACAGAACCAACGGATCGCCTGCCTGGTGGCTCCCTCCGGGCTCCTCGCCGCACTTCAAGGGCGGACAGAGTCGCCCTCGATCGCAAGCCTCGTGTGTCCAGCCATTTCCGTCACGTCACGATGACACCGGCAAGACGGTCAAGTTAGCGTCTCGTGCCGAGAGAGCCGCGAATCACCCGGCGCACCTTGAAACGCGCGCTGGCCGAACTGACCGAACGGGATCCGGATTTGGCCGGGATCGTTCGCCGGCATGGACCGCCGCCGCTGTGGGATCGTGAGCCGGGGTTTCCGACGCTTGTTTGCATCATCCTCGAACAACAGGTCTCAATCGCTTCGGCACGCGCCACGTTTGAGAAGCTCCGCGACGCCGCCGAGCCGCTCGAGCCGGGATCGTTTCTTTGTCTGACCCCGGCGCGGCTGCGCAAGATCGGCTTCAGCCGGCAAAAAGCCGGCTACTGCCGTGGGCTGGCGGGTTCGATCGAGAGCGGGGAAGTGGATCTCGACGCGATCGGGCGACTGCCCGGCGCCGCCGCCCGCGGGAAGCTTCTGGCCATCAAGGGCGTCGGCCCGTGGACCGCCGACATCTATCTCTTGATGGCGCTGGGCCGCCCCGATGTCTGGCCGCCCGGCGACCTGGCCCTTGTCAAGGCGGCGCAGGGGGTCAAGCGGCTCCGGTCCTTGCCCGACCGGGCGCGGTTCGAGAAGTTGGGTGAGCCGTGGCGGCCCTGGCGTTCGGTCGCCGCGCGATTGCTCTGGCACCATTATCTGCAAGAGCTTCCAGGATCCCGGTCCAATGGCTAGGGCTCTTCAGCAAGCCCCTAAAGCTCGTAAGGCCGTCATCCCGGCGGCGGGGAAGGGGAAGCGGATGAACGTGGTGTCTGCGGGCGGTCACAAAGAGCTTCTGCCGGTCGGCGGGCGTCCGGCAATCCTGTATGCGCTCGACGAAGCGGTGGGCGCCGGTCTCGATGAGATTGCGATTGTGGTCTCTCCAGGGAAGCTCGTGATTCGCGAGGTCCTCGACGGCCTCGTAGAGGTGGGCGCGCTTGCCGCCAAGTTGACCTATGTCGTACAGAACGAGCAACGGGGTCTCGGCGACGCCGTTACGCTGTGCCGGGAGTTCGTCGCCGGCGAGCCGTTCGGCCTGTTGCTGCCCGACAACATTTTTCTCTCCTCCGAATACGACTTCGGCGGCATGGTTGCTCTCCATTCAGAGACCGGTCTCGACGTGGTCGGGGTGGTCGAGCTCACCGAAGAGTTCTCGCAGCGCTTCGGCAATTGTGGCCGGATCGCGTTCGACACGCTACGTCCCGGGGTTCTCGACATCCGCGATCTCGAAGACAAGAAGCCGGGAAGGCTCGAGATCGAACCGGGTGAATGGGTCACCCGCACCTGTGGCCGCTACCTCTGCCGGCCGCACGTCTTCGAGTACCTCGAGCGGACCCGGCCGGGCTATGGAGTCCCTGGTGTCGAGCTCGACGAAGTGCCGGCCTACCAGGCGATCATCGCCGAGCACGGCGCCCTCGGCTGCGTACTCCCGGGGCCGCTCTTCGACACCGGCAACCCGCTGGGCTACGAGGCGGCCAACGCCTACCTCGCCGCCGATTCTGTGTAGCGGTCGACCTCCGTGTCGACCGCCGGCCGGTACCCTTGCCGGCCTACCTAGAAGCCGAAGATCGCAGACAGCGAAACCGTGTTCACCGGGTCGGCGAAGTCGACTGCCACGTCGACCTGGAGGTTCTGGAGGGCGACACCGAGGCCTGCAGAATAGTGCATCTCGTTGTCACCTCGGGGTTGCAGGGCACGTGCGAAAGGATCGTCGCCGGTCGAACGGACCTGGTGATCGGGATCGAACCACGCTCCCGCTCGCACGGCGACAACCGGCGTGGTGCGGAGAAAAACGTGCTCGGCCCCCAGGTGCAGTTCGTCCGTGTCGTCAACCGTGACGTCCTCGAGACCGGGGCTCTCGACGATGGTCGAGTATTGAAAGTGGTCCCACTGGAAAGTGACAGTGAGGCCTCCGTCAGGGGCTCGGTACGCGAAGCCGAGACCGAGGACCCACGGGAACTGGACCGGGATCCCGGTGATGCGGTTGACGAGAGTGCCCGGTGAGACTCCTAGGTCGTTTGCTTGTCCGGCCGTAGTCTCAACCGTTACCCCGGCCTCAAGCCCCTGCCGGTAGACACCTCCGATCCTCCAGCTGTTTGACAGCCTCAGGAGAAAGCCCCCGGTGAAACTCCAGTCCGTGTCATCGGCGAAGAGATGCTGGCTCAAGTACGATCTTTCCGCAAAGTAGGAGGTCGGCGCCAGCAAACCCAGCTCGGGGTCCTCGTCGGGAAGAAACACCTCCGCAGTGGAGGTGAGGGAGGTCTCATGGTAGATCGCCCCAAGCCCGACGGCGAGACGCTCGGTGATTCGGTAGGCGCCGGAGAGCCCGTAGCTCACGAAGTTCACGTCGGTGGCCATCCGTTGGTCGAAGAACCGATTCTGACAGCAGTTGGTTCCGCCCCCGAAGAATCCCTGAGTCTCGCCCGAGAACGCGAAGTTCGCGAGCTCGTGGCGGAAGAATGCGAGGGACCCCTTTCCCAGGGGATGGGCGACGGACAGGAACGAGAGCCCGGTGATTGTGTTCTCCGATCTCGCAGTTTCCAGGCCGACCCTTGTATCGATCCCGAATCCGCTGGGTTGTCCTTCCACGCGGCCGCCCTTTGCATACGAAGTGGAGTAATCCCAGTGTCGCCCTTCCATCGAGACCTCAGGCTTGGCGAGTTGGACCAGACCGGCCGGATTGGCGAAAGCCGCCGTAGCGTCGTCCGCCAGAGCGACAAAAGCGCCACCGAAGCCCATGCTGCGGGCACCGGGATCGGAAAAGCTGAGCCGAAGTGGGACGATCGGCTCCTGGCCCACGGCGCCGGCGGGCGTCAGCAACGCGCAGAGAAGTGGGACGAAAATGGCGAGGGACCTGGAAAGCCGTTGGACTCGGTTCGCCGTCATGGCTTCACTTTCAACGTGGCTAACTATTCAGTTTCTCATCTGAAGCACCGGTATTCGCCACCCGAACGGATGGCGGCGCTGTCGCGGCGGGGTGGAATACTCAAAGAGTCGAAGCGGCTCGCACCTCGATCGGCGCCCCGTCGGCTGGGCGTTTGACAACCTGCCCGATACAAGTTGCTGTCTCGCCGGCTTTTCGCAGCGCCGTCAGGCACGCGTCGCGCTCGGCCGTTGGCACCCCAAAGAGCAGCCCGCCCGCGGTCTGCGGGTCGAAGAGCAGCGGGAGCTTCGGGTGGGAGCCTGCGCCGTCGGCGATCCGCATCCCCTTCTTGGCCTTTGCGTTTTGCTCGTGCGAAGTCGAGCGCTCATCGCGCGCCATCAGCTCGAGCGCTCCGCCGAGCGCGGGAAGCGTGTCGATGTCGACAATCGCCGTGACACCGCTCGCCCGGGACATCTCGGCCAGGTGACCGGCGAGCCCGAAACCGGTGACATCGGTGGCCGCGGTGGCGTGGTGAGCGACGGCCGCTTCGGCGGCGACGCCGTTGTGGCGTTGCATCGACTCGAGGGCTTCCCCGATCCAGGAGCCGCGAGCCATCCCCTTCATGTCGGCGTGGAACAAGACACCGGTTCCGAGAGCCTTGGTGAGGATCAGCTCTTGGCCGGGCTCGAGACGGTCGATGCCCAGCAGCTCTGTTTCGCTCGCGACGATTCCCTCGACGTGGAAGCCGACGAGAGCATCGGCTGCCGTGAGGGTGTGACCGCCTAGAAGGGTGACGCCGAGGAGGTCGAGAACCGTGCGAGCACCGGCGAGGATCTGCACCAGGCTCTCTTCATTGGTCTCATCGGCGCGGTCCTGGGGAAGGGCAACGAGAGCCTGGGCGTAGCGTGGGCGGACGCCCTTGGCCTGCAGGTCGGAGACCGCGTTGACCGCCGCGACCCGACCCAGTAGATAGGGATCATCGGTGAAAGCGCGGAACGCATCGATGCTCGAGACGACGACTGGGCGGTGGTCACCGGCTCCGACGGCGTAGGCTGCGGCGTCGTCGGCGTGCTCGAGACCGAGACGAACGGTCTCGTCCTTCGGTCCGGGCTCGAGACGTTCGAGTGCGCGATCGAGTACCGATTGACCGAGCTTGGCGGCACAACCACCGCAGAGCATCGGCATCCCTTCCGTCTCGCCATCCATTGTTCCCATCGCCTCGAACTCGGCACTCGGATGGCCGTCGGGACCGAGCACCTGGAACCGGCGCATAAACCGCCGGTCGATCCGGTCCTTGAGACCCATGACCCACCGCCCCTCGAAAGTAAGGCCCCATTTGGAGCCGACCGCCCTTCCGTCACCGAGGTTGAGAAGCGTGAGGAAATCGGATTGCGGTCGGTATTCCCTCAACCGATCGCCAGCCAGACTCGCACGCAGGTTGTCGGTCAGATACGGGCCCTGGCGAACGGCGTAAACGCCGGCCTTTGGAGTGCGTGGATAGTCGATCTGGCTGGCGCAGTCGCCAACCGCGAAGAGGTCATCGTAATCGCGTACCTGGAGCGTTTTGCGGGTGAGCACAAAACCGCGTGGGTCGGTCGCCAGCCCCGAGTCGGCAAAAAGCGAGGTCGAAACCGCGCCGGTGACCCAGACCAACAGGTCGCAGGGCAGCTCGACTCCGCCCTCGAGCGCCAGGTGATCGGCCGACACCGAAACCACTTTTCGACCGCACTCGACGCCGATGCTTCGTTTCTCCGCCTGGGTCTCGATCCTGCGGACAAGCGAAGGCGCGGCTCCGGGGAGGATTCGCTCGCCGGCTTCGAGCAATCGAACCTCGACGCCGGCCGCGAGCTCTGTGCGCAGACGCCTTTCGAGCGTAAACGCCAGCTCGACACCTCCGGCTCCCGCGCCCACTACGACGGCTCGAAGAGCCTTGCCGCTCGGGTGCCGGCGCGCTTTTTCCAGAAAGGCGTCCATCCGCCGAACAAAAAGACCGATCGGGCGAGTGGGGAGGGCGTGTTCGCGGACACCGGGAAGATTCAGCCCGCCGACGGTCGAGCCGGTGTCGAAGGACGCGATGTCGTAGGAGATCGGCGGCCGGTCCTTCAAGAGGACCCGCCGGTTCCTGGCGTCGACACCCGTCGCCGGAGACAGGATGACCCGTGCGCCCGCCCGGCGGGCCAGCGGCACGCAATCGATCTCGAGCTCCTGTGCCGTGTAGCGTCCAGCTACGAGACCGGGAACCATCCCGGAATAGATCGCGAGGGGCACATCGAGAACGAGGGTGAGATGAGCATAGGGTGGCGGCTCCATCGCGAAGGAGCGAAGCACCTGGACGTGGGAATGGCCGCCACCGACCAGGACGATTTCGCGGAGCTCTCGAGTAGTGCGCATTTGGAGGGGCGGGATTCTAGCGACCGGTGCTCAGGTACTGACAGGTCTCAGATGCTCAGAGGTGGACCAATCTCGCGCCGTCCCCGATGCGGCAAACGAACGTCTCGGGCCGGCGTCCGAAGCGACGCTCGAACGCCTCGTCCATTGCGGTCGAGACGCCATCGATTGCAGCCTCATCCACAAACGCCGTCACACAGCCACCGAAACCGGCGCCCGACAGCCGAGCGCCATAACAACCCTCCGCCGACCAGGCCGCTTCGGCCAAGGTGTCGAGCGCGGGAATCGAGACGTCGTAGAGGTCTCTCGAGCTTTCATGTGAGGCGCGAATCAGATTCCCGAAGGTCACGAGATCGTCCTGCCGCAAGGCGTTGGCGCCGGCCAGGACGCGCGCGCATTCTTCGACTACGTGTCGGGCGCGGCGGGCGAGGGGCTCGGGAAGGATGGCTTCGAACTGCTCGAGATCCTCGAGTCCGACATCCCGAAGCGTGCGAAGCCCCGGAAGCCGGTGGCGTAGAAGAGCGGTCGCCTCGGCGCACTCGCGCGGGCGGTCGTTGTAATCGGAGTCGACGAGTTGGCGCCGGATCCCGCTGTCGGCGACCAGAAGGGCGGTGCCGCCGGCGACTGGCACGGGTTGGCTTTCGAGGGTACGGCAGTCGAGCAGTAGAAGATGGCCGTCCCGGCCGTGGAGCGAAGCGTACTGATCCATGATTCCGGAACCGACGCCGAGATAGTCGTTTTCCACGCGCCGCGCCAGCCGCGCCATCTGCAACCGCTCGAGCTCGAACTCGCCGGCTGCCTGCCAGGCCAGGAGAAAGGCGACCTCGACAGCCGCCGAGGAGCTGACCCCGGCGCCGATTGGGATGTCGCCGGTGAGCACGGCATCGAGCGGTGGGGCCGATAGGCCGGCGTGGGTGAGCACCCACGAAACACCGGCCGGATAGTCGAGCCAGGTCAAAGGTGGGCGGTGTGCCTTCTCCGGTGTCAGCAGGCTTGGCAGCGCCGGCACGGTCGCAAAGCGGGCTTGGCCGCCGGCCGAATCCAGGAAACCACCTTCGTCTTCGAGGTCCAGGGCGAGAATGGTCGTGGTGTCACCCGAGGCGGGCGCTGCGGCCACCCAGACGCTTCGGTCGATCGCTCCGGGTAGCACCCAACCGTCGCTGTAGTCGACATGAGCGCCTAGGAGGTTGACTCTCCCCGGAGCACGGGCCAGCCACTTAGGCTCGCGGCCAAAGCGTTGCGCAAAGCTCGAGCAAGCGCGCTGGGCCGTCTTCGAGAGGATGGGGGAGAAAGCCATGGCCACTAGAATAACCGTGTTCGATGACGCAGCTCACCCAACGGATTGCGCGCGGCCTCGAAGTGGTGCTGATGTGGCTGCTCGGCGCGCTGGCGATCCTCACCGCTTTCGAGTTGGGTAGCTGGCTGCTGGCGGGGCGGTCGTTCCCCCAGCTCGAAGAAGTCCAGGGATTACTGATGATCTGGTTCGGGCTGTTGGCCGCCGCCCACTGTCTCTCGGAGCGCCTCCATTTGTCGCTCGAACTGGTTGTGCGGCGCTTGCCGCGAATCTGGCGAGCACGAAGTGCCCGGCTGGCGGCTTTGCTGGTGGCGGTCTTTGGAGCCCTCCTCGGCTTTCATGCCGTGCGTCTGGTCGCTGCGGTAGACAACGTGTTGCCGGCGACCGGCTGGAGCGCCTCGCTGCAGTATGTGCCGGCGATCGTTGGCGGTTTTCTCATCTTTGTCTTTGCGCTCGAGCAGGCGCTTGGCGGCGATGGCGATGGCGGTGGAAACAGCAGATGAGCGAAGCCGCGCTCACTTTGCTCGTCTTTGGTCTTTTCTTTGTCCTTCTCCTGCTACGCGTGCCGGTGGCGTTTGCTCTCGGGCTCGCCGCTTTTGGGTTCTTCTCCGCCGCCGGGCTTCCGGCGCTCTCGGTGGTGCAAAAGATCTCGGTGCAGCTCGCCGACACGACGTTGCTGGCGATCCCGCTCTTCATTCTGTGCGGCGAGATCATGGGGAGCGGCGGTATGGCTCGGCGGCTGATCGATTTGGCGAACGTCTGCGTCGGTTTTATCCGAGGGGGTCTGGCGATGGTCAACGTGGTGGCGTCGATGTTCTTCGGCGGCATCTCGGGGTCGAGTGTTGCTGACGTCTCGTCGATCGGGCCGATCTTGATCCCGATGATGGTGGACAAGGGCTACGACCGCGACTTTTCAGTGGCGGTGACCGTGTCGTCATCGACCCAGGGGATCATCATCCCCCCGTCGCACAAC
>Ga0224508_10001969_pt1 | contig 17953 bp, 19 predicted proteins | sample SF_Jan12_sed_USG_4_FD_170157 | JGI IMG/M metagenome (GOLD analysis project Ga0224508, IMG submission 170157) | Sediment microbial communities from San Francisco Bay, California, United States - SF_Jan12_sed_USGS_21 | ecosystem: Environmental > Aquatic > Marine > Sediment | place: USA... | reverse complement strand
CGGAAACTTGGCCGCAGAGTTGATCACCCAGCCACTGAGCGGCATGGCAAGCATCAGTGCGTACAGCGTCAAATGAGAGAAACGCGCGAGAAAACGTTCCCATGACGAAGTCGCTGGCAGCCCCGGCCGGCGGTCCAAGAAATGCAGGGACAAGCGCACCACCGCCAAAGCCAGCACCAGTATTCCAATGGACTTGTGCCAGAAGAACAGCGAAACCTTGAACGGTGACACGGGCCACTCCCTGGCCGTCCAGCCCAGCACCATCAGTCCTGCAATGAGCAGCGCCATACCCCAGTGAAGCCACTGAGCAATGGCGCCCCATTCGGTATCAGTACTGCGCAAATTCATCGCACATGTCCGCGCCTGGCTCGATTCGTCTTGATTGTCCGGAGTTTAACGCGATTCATTTGCCATGGCAGCCGCAGACCGGGCTCTTGTCGCCATCGAGGGCGCGTAAAGCGAACTCGGACTCGTCTGCAAAGCCCGACCGCAACAAACAGCACGATGGCCGCTGCGAAGCGAGTTGATTTCATCACGTGCGGCTGCCGAACGCGCTGTCGACGTAAGATCGAAACTGTTCTGCATTCATGTAGCCGACCACGTGGTGTTGGCGATTCTCTTCGCCGTCTGCGCCGAAAAACAGGATGGCGGGTGGGTCAAAAAGGCGCAGCGCCTTCAACAACTCCTGGTCTCTTGTATCGTTGGCGGAGTGCCGGTAACCACCAGCCGTATAATCTTGCGTCGTACTTTCTTGATGCTCGTCGTACACGGACTCCGTGCTCGGGAGTTTGCAACGGACTTCACGATAGTGTCTATGGCCTGGCGCGGCCAAGTTACGACGCATTACGGTTTTGTGAGAAGTTCGTATAGATTGCCAACGGGTGTTTCGTGCCTGCCACGCTGCGCGACTGTACGGAACGCTGCCCGTATTCAGTAGATACCCGCGGAGTGCTGCAATGCGCGGACGTATTCGATTATCGCCGCTGCATCCTCGGGCGCTACGTCGGGAACAGGCGGCATGTTCCCGAACGGCCAGTGATGCGCTTCCACGCCCTGGCTTATCGCGCGACGAAACGCACTGTCGCGATGGTGACCGCGCGCATACAGATTATCTACGAGTGGCGATCCCTGCTGCGTGCCCGCTGCATCTTTCCCGTGGCATGCTGCACAGAGTGCATGTCGGAGGCGATGATCGTATCGCTGCCGGGAAATGCGTAGATACCCCACTGTCTCAGGAACGCCGAGCGGAACTTCTCTTACTGATTGATGCTCAGGGTCTTTTCCTGCAGGCGAACCTAGATGCGAAGGCGGCGTGTTGCGCCGCCTTCGCTGGATGCGCTGATGCGCGATTGACTACTTCTTACCGTTTTTGGCAGATCCCGCGCCGAACTCTTTCAGCACGTACAGGCCGCCGTTGCGGTCGGAGCCGTAAATCCACGGCGAGTTCGTCTCCTTGTACACGCCCCAGAAATCGTTGGCCAGCCCGTCATTCGTCGAGTTGTCGAGGAAGCGGGCTCTCTCGACGGGGTGGTACGGATCGGTCACGTCGAGCACCAGCATGCCGTCCCAGTACCACGACACGTAGGCGAACGTCTTGTTGCCCTTCGACTCGACCACGACGTTGTGCACCGAATAGGTGCCGTCCGCGCGACAGTTGGCACCAGGTGCCGTGGACGCACTGCACTCGGTGTCAAAGGTCGAGGCGAGGACCGGATTTGTCGGGTCACTGTAGTCCCAGATACGCAGACCGGACCAAGGCGTGGACGCCTGGTTGTTGGCAAGTACCATTGCGGCGGCACCGGCGGCGGCTACCGTCTGGGATTTTTCGTCGAATTCGCAGGCGCCGCGACGGACAACGGCGATATCCCCAGGTGACAGGGGATTCTCCAGCACATCGCCTTGCGTCAAACCGCAGGCACGACCGACCCACACCAAATTGCCGGAGATGGTGCCGGTGTCGGCAAACGTCGGCGAACCGGCGGCGGTAGCTAACTCGACGGCGGCGAAGGTCGGTCCGCCGTCGACCACGACGCTCGTCCCATCGGTCGAGCCGGTGAGACCAGTTTGATTGGCTTCGAAGAAATCGCCATCGTCGGTGGAGATCGCGGTAGCGGGTATTGTCGGATCTCCCGGCGTCGCGGTGCCGTCCAAGGTCAAATTGCTCGGCGGAATCAAGCCCTCCCAGGCACTGAAGTCCTCTTCGCCTTCGACGACGATGGTGCCGTCTTCGCTCGGCCAGACCGAGTGGCTGTTCACCTCACCGTCGAGTGAGCCGTTGACGGGATCGATCGCGACTGAAACCACTTGGGGATCCGCTGGATCAGAGATGTCCAGCAGCACCAAGCCGGCGTCCCAGTTGGCCAGGTAGGCCATGGTCCCGTCGGCACTGATCGTGGCATCGTGGAGGAACTTGTTCTGAGAAGCTCCAAAGCCAGAGAAAAGATCGAGCAATGCGTTCAGCGTGATTGTGCCACCTGGATCTGTCGCTAGCGTGAGATCGCTGTAGTCATCGATTTCAGCGGGTAAACCCGGCACCAGTTGCTCCGCTCCCCAGCCACTTACCAAAACAGGACTACCGGGATCTGTAATATCGTAAATGCGGAAGTTGTCGAAGGCACCCTCGGAGGTTGCCGCAACGTAGTCTTTGGTACCCTGCGTGAATAACCACAGGTTGTGCACACCGACGTCGTCGAGCGAACCTGGCGCGAAAAATAGCGGCGAGATCGTGTTGAGGTCACTCTCGTTGATCGTCACAGTCGCTAGATGTGTCGGATTCGCTGGGTCGTCGACGTTGAAGATCTCGAAACCTCCGACCCCGCTCGGTCCACAGACCTCGTTCGAGTGCACGAGCACGTCACCGGAATTCATGCCAGCGACGCGCACGTCATTGGAACGGCTGCCAATGGGAGACTGGATAACGGTGACAAACGACGGGTTGTTCTTGTTGTGCACGTCCCACACCCAGACGCCCGCTTCGGGATCGCCGCCGCACGGACTGTTGAAGGTGCCCGTATAAGCGTAGCCGTTATGTGCCCATACGTCGGTGGTGGCATCAGCAACGTTGCGTATGCCCCGTCCCGCGGTCGCCAGATTCTTGGTGACTTTGGCGGTGGGTCCGCCGCTGACGACGTTAGCGGTCGCGGCGTCATGCGCGATCATCGCCGCGCTTGGGTCCGTGCGCACAAGATCGCCAGCAATGGCGTCGTCGTGGTCCGGGTCGCCGGTAATGCCGCTTGCGCCGACCGACGCCGCGACAAAAAAGCTCAGGGTTGCAATCTTTACCGATTGCAGTGTTCGTTGGATTTGCATCCGTCTAACTCCTTTGGTTCATGGATAAAACGCAGTTTGTTGATAAACGGTTGGTTATCTGCGTGTTCGTAGCATTCAGAGCTTTCTGGCTGGACGAAAGGTCCGTTCAGATGTGCCTTCGGCCAGCAGAAATCGTGCAGATGGACCCCAGCCGGCGTGTGACTCGGCATCGATCCGCGCCGACGTGGAGGTGGCGACCAGGCCCGTGGCCGCCTGGGTCGACAGGCTCCAAGCTCATGCCGGCGCCGGCAGCTTGGCTGCGACGCCCGATCCAGGTTCGAAATTCAAATGTAGTCCTCCGACTTTGGTGTTTACCCGCACCGTCAGCCCGTTATGGGACGCACGGCGATGAGTGCTCGCGACGTTGCGTTCAAGTCGCAAGCTGTTTGTAAACGATGACGGACGGACTTGTGATCTCAGCTGCAGTACAGCAGTGGGCCCTGATTCAGGGGTGAGATCTAAGCAAAAAAACTTTATTTATAATAGTTGTCTGAAAGTCGACCTATCATAACAGTACGGCCGACGTCGGAATCTTAGCGAATTGACGGCCCGTTACAAACTCGGATGCGTGCACTGTGACGGACGTCACGATTTTCCGGCACTGCCGCACTCCACTCGGTAGGTCTGTTGAAATCCGTGTGCGTTAATCCTCGAGGTCGCAGCCAGTTGACCGGAATCGTTCATCGCCTGGCTGGCCAATCGTAAACTCCGTAGTGGCCCCAGAGTCAAAGCAAATACCCTACTGTTCCCCCGTGCTGGCGTTATTCTCAGCCACTGCATTGCGGTTTGCGCCGGGTGGATCGGTGCCCTGTGTGGGTTGTGGTGCCACTTTACAGAAGCCCTGCGGGGCAACCCCGAGCGCGGCGTTGAACTTGCTGGACAGGTTCTGAAAAGCCACCAGTGCGGTCAACTCGATGACGGCCTCTTCCTCGAAATGCTCGCGCAGTCGGGCGTGTAACTCGGGCGTCGTGCCTTGCTGAGAGTGAGTCATCGCTTCCGCCCAGGCGAGCGCCGCCTTTTCCCGGTCGGAGAAAAGCGCACTCGCTTCGAATGTCGCAAGCTCGGCAAGCTTTGCTTCGGTGGCGCCGCGTCGCAGCACGGTGGCGGAGTTGATGTCCACGCAGAATGCGCACCAGTTGATCTGCGATACGCGGACCGTCACGAGCGAGCGTAACTCCGGTTCCAGGGGAGAACTCCGCCGGTCGAGCGCGCCGTACAGCAGCGCGAGCGCCGCGAACACCTTCGGTGTCCGCCCCCACAGGCGCGCCGGCTCCAGCACCGCACCGTAACGGCGCCGCTGGTTCCAGAAGAACAACCGCACGTACCACGGGAAGCGCTGGTTCGGCGGCGTTACCGGGAATGACATGGTAATTCCTCGAAGCGAGTTGCGCCGACGTCAATGGGGCGAGCAATACCTTTAGCGCTGGGCCACCACCATCTGGTGGCCGATGCCGCCAATAGCTCGTCCCGGGCCGTTGCGGTTCAATGGGTGTGGCCCACTGGGGAGCCACGTTGTTTCAGGCTGTGTGGATGGCGCAGACTCAGCGCATCAGCCGCATCTAGCGTGACCTCGACGAAATCGCTGCCGGTTGCCACGTGGCAGGCGTTGCAGCTATCGATGGTCTGCTGCAGCGCGTGTTGAAACTTCTTCGCGTTACCGTGCTCGATCGCGCTTTCCAGTGCTGCGTAGCTCGCTGCCATCATCCCCTGCATCAATGTGCCGTTTTTCGCGTCAGCCGCTGTCGCCAGGCCGGTAATGCGCTGGATCTCTGCGAGCTCGTGCGACGCCACCGCCCAGTCGCCCACCTCGCCCGCGCGGTGCATCACGTGGAAGCGCTCGGCGACATTGGGCATGAATGAGGCGAAGGTGTGGCGTGCCTCGAGTTGCTCGATGCGAGTCTGTAGGGCTTCGATCTGGCGTTGCAATTCGCTGACCGTGGGCGCATCGCTGTCCGCCAGCGCGGCGCTCATCAGTGCGATGACTACGGGTGCCGCCAGTGTTGCACTCATTCGTATTTTCATGACCTGATCCTCGTCGTCGTGAAAAATTCAATTGCGCGAAAAGACTCCGCGCGCTTACTTGTCCGGGTCGCGTTCGAACCTTGCTCTGGTAGAAGGGGCGTGTTCCGTCTGCCACCCGGGTCGGCCTCGAACTTGTCCAGGCAATCATCGCGAGCAGAAGCGGTAGAGCTGCACCTTGGTGCAGTAGTGCCGCAGTTTGCCGCCAGGATCGCACTCTATCTGATTTATCACGCGTACACGTTCTTTACGGAAGTCTTGATCATGCATCCCTGATGCTGTGCTATGCGGCGGCGACTATCCGCGCGATACACTAAGGGAGGTTTTCGAGCATTTTTGTTGCGGTTTGCCCGATCTCGTTATCCAGGCCCATCTGGGCCGCGGTAGTAAGCGCAGTGCGAGCTTGCTCGGTGTTGCCGAGTTGGCTGTTCACAAATCCAAGTGTCAGCCAAATTCTTTGATGCGTCGGATCCACCGCGACACCTTCATTTAACTTGCGAAGGGCTTCAGTTGATCTGCCGAGATAGTGCAGCGTAAGCCCCAAATTGTTATAGGTATCCACGTTGTTAGGGTCGAAAACCAACAGCTGTACATACGAGTCCGCCGCCCTGTCGTACTGCTTGTTCGCGAAAAAATCGTCGGCCTGACGTGATATTTCAATTGGATCTTCGATAGTCGGCCGGCTGAACGTTGGCGAATCAGCCTGCGCCCGGTTCGGTTGCCTGATACCGTCCAGCGATATCAGTGAGGGTTCGCGTATCATGGTCAGGCCAGCAGTAACGTCAGCTGAGTCATGGATGTAGTAATAGCGCGTGACGGCGAAGACCGCCATCCCAAAGACGACTTGGAACACCGTCATTGGAATCCAGAATTTAGCTCCGCGTATCATAATAATTGCCTATTCCTACCGATTTTCGCGGTCCTGGATACGTAAGCATCCATCACTCTGGCAAACTGCAGGTGGCGAGTTTTAGTGCGACCGGCCAGTTCAATCCCACGTTTCGACTGGTAGCGGTCGCGTTTCGCGTGTAAGGGGGAGCTTAACAGGTAAAGCGGGTTCCGAACCGGCTGGTTAAGAATATCGGCTGCGCGTTAATGCGCAGGCTTTCCGCCTGTCGGAGACGCGCGACGATCTGATGTCGCTGGCGGTTCATCCGACCGACAACAAGGTGTTGTTTGCCAGCGGCCATCCGCCGCGAGGAGGCAATCTGGGGCTGATCGAGTCCCGGGACGGTGGGCAGACGTGGCAGCAGGTTTACCAGGGCGGCGATCGCGCTGTGGATTTCCACGCACTGACTGTCAGCCCGGCAGATCCTAAGCTAATGTACGGCCAGTTCGATACCATTCGTGCGAGCACCGATGGCGGGCGTACGTGGACCAAACATCCTCGCGTGCCCGGCAACGTCTACTCGCTTGCTGCATCCGCCTGGGATCCGAACATCGTCTACGCTGCCACCCAGGCGGGATTGTTGCTGAGCGACGACGGAGGGCGGCGTTGGCAGACCTTGAGCGAACGGCCTAATCCGGCGACCATGGTTTACGCCACCGCTGGCGGCACCTTGTACGCCTTTGTCATGGGCCAGGGGCTCTTGCAGGCCCAGGAAGGCAATGCCACCTGGCAGGTCGTCTACAATCAGTTCGGCGAGCAGGTGCTGCTGCAGTTTGCCGTCGACCCCAACGAGCTGTGGCGCCTGTACGCCCTGAATCAGTTCGGCCGGCTGCTTGCCGGGAATGTCACGGACTGCGCGGCGTCGGCGAAACCCACAGCGACCAGACGCTTTACAAGCAGCGATACGTGCGTGCGCCGGCCCTCGACGATTCCATGTACGCCTGGCACCATACGGACGACGATCTGGTAAAAACCATTCTCGAGGGCTCATCGCGCGAATCATGTATGCGCGGCTTCAAGGGTGTGCTGCAGGAGAACCAAGCGCGCGAGAACGTGGCTTACCTGAAGAGCCTGTGGGGCACACGTGCACTCGCCTGCCAGGGGCCGTTGCATATGGACAGAGAATGTCTAGCGCGCAACTGAGCGAATGTATTGAGGACTTGATCGCCTCGCGGTGGTAAATGTTGAACTCGGTTGTGTCAGAACGGTTCATTGCTAACAGGCCTTCCCGCCGTTGGGCCGTCATCAAGCGTTTGGGCCAGGTAACGCTGATCGGGTCGCTGGCGTACGTTGCTGGTGCGGTGACCATTGGCGTTGCTGAGATACGTGCCGACGTCGAAGCATTGCGTAACCTGCTGCGTACGACCGGGTGGTATGGACCACGAGCATCCCTATCACTGCGATGAACAATCCTAACCAAGCGGTGGCTGACAGGCTGCGCGAGGCCGCGGATCTGCTGGCATTGCAGGGCGCCGATCCGTTTCGCGTCGATGCTTATCGTCACGCCGCCGATACTGTCGCGAGGCTGCCGCGCGACATTTGTCAGCTCACCGAGACCGAGGGTCTGGCGGGCCTGATTTCGCTGCCGCACATCGGCCGTGGCATCGCTGCGGCCATTGCCGAAATGGTTGCAACCGGTCGCTGGGCACGCCTGGATAGATTACGCGGCGAACTCGATCCGGAGCAGCTCCTGCAGAGCGTGCCGGGCATCGGCCCGGTGTTGGCGGCACAGTTTCACGACACGTTACACATAGACAGCCTGGAAGCGCTTGAAGTGGCCGCCCACGACGGCAGGTTGGAAGGCTTGCCCGGCATCGGCCGGCGCCGCGTCGCCGCTCTGCAAGCCTCACTCGCCGCGATGCTGGGACGAACGCGTACCCCGCGTCAGCCCGGCATCGTCGCACCGTCAGTGGAGGCACTGCTGGAGGTGGACGGCGAGTATCGAAAACTGGCGGAGCGTGGACAGTTGCCGACCATCGCGCCGCGCCGCTTCAATCCCGAGGGCAAATCGTGGCTGCCGGTATTGCACACCGAGCACGGTGACTGGCACTTCACCGCGCTGTTCTCGAATACCGCACGCGCCCACAAGCTGGGACGTACCCGGGACTGGGTGGTGATCTACTACTACGATCACTCTCACCGCGAGGATCAGTGCACCGTGGTTACCGAAACCCGGGGCGCGCTTCGCGGTCAACGCGTCGTGCGCGGTCGCGAGGAGGAATGCGGCGAGTTCCGCGCCCGCGTGGGTCAAGCGAGCGCGAAGCTCACCACCCGGGGCTCGACCAGGCGTTCGAAATCGTCGTAAGCGAGCTGGATCAGTTCGCGGTGCGAGCCGGCATTGAATGCGATCTGTGCGTCTTTACTCAGGTACTCTTCCACATAGACGGGCATGTCGTACAGATTACCGAACGGTGGCATCGCGCCCACCTCTACGCCGGGGAAAAGTCCCTGGAACTGATTCTCGCTGGCGAACTCGGCCCTGCCGGCACCCGCTGCACCGCGAAGCAAGTCCAGATCGACTTTATCCGGAGCCCGCAGTACTGCCATAGCCATCTGATCATCGAGCAACACCATCACCGTCTTCGCCATGTCGTTTCCGGCTATGTGAGCCGATTCGGCGGACTGCTGGGCCGTGTAAGCAATCGAGTGCTGGATAGTGACGTACTTGACCTTATTGTCATCGAGAAACTTCTTGAGTGTATTGACTGGCATCGTTCGCTGCGCCCATGGCAACTGGATTCATTGATTATGCTAGGCCATCGAACCAATGCCTGGATGATCCGCGTCATGCGCGCCCCAGATCGAAGTTCAGTCGCCAGAGTGGGCCTGGATGACGATTACTTCGTAACGTCCATCGGGTCCGATGTACCAGGAGGCGAGGCCGCTCACGATGCTGACGATTATCGACCCGAAGACAGCGGCAAAGAAACCCGCCACCGTAAACCCGGCGAGCATGGCAGCCACCAGGCCGAACATCGCAGCGTTCACGACAAACAGGAACAGTCCCAGCGACAACACCGTAATCGGCAGAGTCAGCAGTACGATGACCGGACGTACTACGGCGTTGACGAATCCGTACAACAGAGCAGCCAGCAGCAAGGTGCCGTAGCCGGTGATCTGGACGCCAGGCAGCAGCGCGGATGCGAGCCAAATTCCGCCGGCGGTAACCAGCATTCGAATGAGAATTCCGCGCATTACGACATTCGGCCCACGCAAACGCGGCTGTCGATGTGGATTAACGCGGGTGTGCTGATACCGGCGTTACCAATGCGCACGTGACAAAACCCGGCTGCTCTGATTGTGGAATCGGCAGCCATTGCATTCTTCGTGTGGGCACCTGAGTTGTCAGTCCGCGCCGAGTTCGAATCGATTACTCGGCAATGTCCCGGCGCATGCGCTCATACTCCGTGTGATCGATTTCGCCGCGTGCATAACGTTCGCGAAGAATGTCCATCGCCGATTTGGCCGCTGGCGGTGGATTCACCGATCCGCCTGACAACCATCGCACCAGTACAACAATGACGAAAACAATGACGCCCCAGAATACCACCATGTGCAACACGCCAAGCCCGATCCAACCCATGCCCCAGCCGCCGGTGTGTTCCCACATCATTCAATACCCTCCAGCCGTCAGTTTGCAGAACCCGCATTCGGCAGCCCGATCCGGCAAATCAATCAATACAACCCTTCTGCTTGCTGCACCCAGCGTACGAACGGGATGATCTGCTGCGCGTCCGCCTGCGTCGCACCCGGGACGGGCGCCATGTCGCCGAAATTCCAATGATGCTGTTGCGTACCTTGCAGAATGGCTCGATAGAACGATCGATCGCCGTGATGCGATGGTTTGTAGTAGCCGTGCAGCAGCGGCGGTCCCTGGTCCGTGCCGCGCAGCCACTTACCATGGCATTCGGCGCACATGGCGGTGTACTTCTGCTGCCCGAGTCCGTACTTGAAGGGTACCTGTTCGAGCGTGGTGATCTTCGCTGTGTCGCTGGCCGCGAACCCGATCGGTGCGCTGGACAACAACACGGCGGCCATCAGGGTGCCGGCAAATCCGAGCGATTGCATAGTGCTCATGCGTGAAAAATCCTTCTCTTAAACGCGCGCTGTTCTCAGGCGCAAGGCGTTACTGATCACGGAAATGGAACTTGCACTCATTGCCGCTGCGGCCAGCATCGGTGACAACAGCAAACCGATAAACGGATACAGTACACCTGCCGCGACAGGCACGCCGAGCGCGTTGTAGAAAAACGCAAAAAACAGGTTCTGACGGATGTTGCGCATGGTGGCGCGGCTCAAACGCCGCGCGCGCACGATACCGCGCAGATCGCCTTTCACCAGCGTGACGCCAGCGCTCTGCATCGCTACGTCAGTTCCTGTACCCATGGCGATGCCGACGTGCGCTTGCGCCAGTGCCGGCGCATCATTGATCCCGTCTCCCGCCATTGCGACCACATGGCCGGCGGCCTGCAGTTTTTTCACTGCGTCCGCCTTCTGGTCGGGGAACACCTCGGCCACCACTTCGTCGATCCCGAGCTTGGCAGCAACCGTTCGCGCAGTCGCCTGATTGTCGCCGGTGAGCATTACGATCCGCAGCCCCTCGTCATGTAACTGGCGGATGGCGTCCGGGGTAGTTTCCTTTATCGGATCGGCGACTCCGAGCAAGCCTGCCAGTTTGCCGTCCACTGCGGCGTACATGACAGTCTGCCCTCGGCTGCGCATGCTTGCCGCGAACTCTTGCATCGTCGTCGCGATCCCGTGGGATTCGAGCCATGCGGAATTGCCGACCAGTACGCTGCGTCCGTCGACGGTGCCGGAAACGCCTTGTCCGGTAACGGAGTCGAAGTCGGTCACTTTGAGGAGATCTACGCCGCGCGTTTCCGCACCGCGCACAATTGCCGCAGCCAGAGGATGTTCGCTGGCCCGTTCGACACTTGCCGCGAGTGCCAGCAGGTTGTCCTCGTGGAAGTCGTCGGCAGCGAGTTCAACCAGATCCGGATACCCTTCGGTCAGCGTACCCGTTTTGTCGACCACAAGCGTGTCGACATCACGTAACAATTCGATGGCCTGGGCGTCTTTGAACAACACACCCAGTCCCGCACCCTTGCCCGTTGCGACCATGATCGACATCGGCGTGGCGAGACCCAGCGCGCACGGGCAAGCAATGATCAATACCGCGACAGCATTGATAATCGCGTGCGCCATACGCGGTTCGGGACCGACGCTTGCCCAGATAACGAACGCGAGGGCGGCACATGCCACGACTGCCGGCACGAAATACCCGGCGACCGCGTCGGCAAGTTTCTGAATGGGGGCGCGACTGCGCTGCGCCTCGGCCACCATGGCCACGATGTGCGCCAGCAGCGTCTCGCTTCCGACCCGTTCGGCGCGCATCACCAGCGACCCGGTACCGTTTACCGTGCCGCCGATCAGGGTATCGTCCCCGCGTTTTTCCACCGGGACCGGTTCACCGGTGACCATGGACTCGTCCACGTTACTGGTTCCTTCGAGAACCGTGCCGTCCACCGGTACTTTTTCGCCGGGACGCACGCGTAACCGGTCGCCTGCCTGCACCGCATCCAGCGCCACGTCCGTCTCGCTGCCGTCTTCGTTCAGTTTGCGTGCGGTGCTCGGCACAAGCCCAAGCAGGGCCTTGATCGCCGCGCCGGTGCGGGCGCGCGCGCGCAGTTCCAGCACCTGACCCAGCAGAATCAGCGTTACGATAACTGCAGCTGCTTCGAAATAAACCGCTACCTCGCCGGTTGCGGTGCGGAACGAATCCGGAAACAAGCCAGGCGCCAGGGTGGCGACGGTGCTGTAAGCATAAGCGACGCTCACCCCGAGCCCGATCAGCGTGAACATGTTGAGGCTGCGATTACGAACCGATTGCACCGCGCGCACGTAGAACGGCCAGGCAGACCACAGGCAGACCGGTGTCGCCAGCCCCAGTTCGAGCAGTGCACGAACACCGGGCGAGAACATGTGGGAAACGGGTGCGCCCGGCAGCATGTCGCCCATCGCAATGCCCAGCAGCGGCATCGACAGGGCGGCGGCGAACCAGAAACGGCGCGTCATATCGCGCAACTCGGGATTGTCTTCTTCCTCGACCGTCACGGTGCGCGGCTCCAGCGCCATGCCGCACTTGGGGCAGGCGCCGGGACTGTCCTGCACAACCTCCGGATGCATCGGGCAGACGTATTCGGTGCGCGAAATCGGCAACAGCGGTGCTTCGGGCTCCAGCGCCATGCCGCACTTGGGACAGCTGCCGGGCACATCCTGGCGGACTTCCGGGTCCATCGGGCAGGTGTAAACGGCGCCCGCCGCGACCGGTTCCTCGGGCACCGCCTCGGTGGGGTTCAAATAACGTTCCGGCGTTTTGCGAAACTTCGTTGCACAGCCATCGCAACAGAAGCGGAACGTTTCGCCCTGGTACTCGACCGTGGGCGCGTCGGGGCGCGTCACCTGCATGCCGCAAACGGGATCGTGCGCAACCTCAGTGGCGGTTGCGGGCGCTGTTTGATGAGTTTCTTCAGTTTCCACGAGTGAGCCTTGTGTGAATCGAGCAGCAACGCTACGTCATTGGCAATCGCCGTTGCCAGCAAGCCTCAACCTTAAACCCTGTAGTCGCTACAGGGTCAATGGTGGTGCATGCCATTGCGCTTCTCGTTCGGATGCCCTCGGCAACCGGCACTTAACCCGTCTACGACTTCACGAAACTCCTCAGCGATGAGTCGGTGCTGTGCCGAACGGGCAGCCTGGACAAAGAAGGATGGGTGTCGGTGCTGCGTGCTTCGGGGATGAAGGATAGGGACATGCGCCGTTGGCATGCGCAGTGTGAACACCTCAACTCCGAAGCTCACCGAAACTTCCTGGAGTCACTGGGTATAGCGGATGACGAGGTGGGGAGATCCGCGCGCGGGCGCGCAGTTATCGATGAACCCGGTACTGGTTGCTCCACACTGAGCAAAGATTGACAGTAAAATCGAGGCTCTGAGCGGAGCCCAGCAGAGAACGCCATGCCAGACTCAACGCTGCTTCTGTTTCTTGCGACTTCTTTGTTGATCATCGTCTCGCCGGGCCAGGATATGGTGTTGGTCATATCGCGATCCATAGCGCAAGGTAGGCAGGCAGGTGTAATCACCGCTGCTGGAGTAAGTGTCGGACTGCTGGGTCATACGGTCCTCGCGGCGTTGGGCTTGGGGGCTGTCCTGCAAGCATCCGAATTGGTGTTCAAGATTATGAAGTACCTGGGCGCCGCTTACCTTGTATATCTGGGTATAAAGGCATTCAAAGCTCCTGCCGTCGAATTTGGCAGGCCGGGACGGCCGTCAGGCAGCCTGCGAGTGCTGTTTTATCAGGGTGCAATTTCAAATCTGAGTAATCCCAAGATAGCCGTTTTCTATTTCGCCTTTCTGCCGCAGTTCGTCACATCGGGAAATAGCTATCCAACCCAGACACTGCTCGCGCTTGGTGCTGCTTTTGCATTGATCACGTTCACAATCAAAGCGCCAATTGGATATTCGGCAGGGGCGCTGTCGGGCTGGTTTCGGAGCAGGCCACGCGTGCAGGTGTGGTTGAACCGAATCAGCGGGACCGTACTCGTCGGCCTGGGCCTGCGGCTGGCAGTGCAAAGCCAACCTGGAAACTAAGCATAGAGACCTGGTGGCAGCCAATCCACGGCCTGGAGCCGCGAATGATGTTTAATACGGAAAACCACGATGGAATCACGCTCGTCGATGACAGGTTGGTTCGAAAGCGGCTTGCGCCGCATCATGACGAGGGTGCCGTGATTACGTTACTTCCAGGGAGGCGGAGCACCCCACTTGTTCCAGCTGGTGGTCTCCGACGTCGGCAGTCGCCGCGTGGGACCGAAGTTCCCTCTCGGATAGCCCAGTGGAATACAGCAGTGGAAACCGGCGTCGGCAGGAACATCGAACATCTCGTATACGCGGTCCATGACGTCGGCGTGCAGCGTCGTCAGAACCGAGCCGATACCCAGGGCCCGTGCCGCAAGCAGCAGGTTTTGAACGGCCGGAAAAACTGACGATGCGTCGTCCAGGCGTCCCACCGTAAAGGCAAGGACGACGGCGGGTGCGTCGACCATTTCGTCGGCGAGCAACGCCGGCATTGCGTAAACCGAACCTTCGGGTATATCGGCCTTGCCTTTCCAGCCGTAGTCGTCGCGGCGCTTCGCCCACCATGCTTCGTGATAGAGCTTGCCGAAAGCCTGAATCGCGTCGCGGTCGCGAATCACCAGAAATCGTGCCGGCTGGGTGTTACCGCCATTTGGTGCCTTGGATGCCGCGTCGAGTATCGTTTTCAAGTCCGCATCGTCGATCGGCTTGTCGTGCCGCAGGCGCCTGATGGCCCGCTGGGTAAACATTGCCTCGCCGATCGGCATAGTCAGATCGGCCGGAGTATCGATGTAAGTCATCTCCATGTTCCGTCTCCCGCCGGCACACTAGTGGTTGTGGTCGTGACCTGTCGCGTGCGGCATTCCGTAGCCGCGCAGCCGGTCGTAGATATGCACCTGACGGCCGGTCAGCAATGCCTTCTGTTTGAGGTGGGCGGACAGATGGACATAGCGCAATTCGGCTTCCAGTCCGCCGATTTCCGTGAGCAGTTCGCGCAGCGATGACTCGTCGATGGACTCGTTCGCGAATTGCTGATCGAGTTCGCTTTCTTTTTCCACCAGCCGCTTTCCCAGAGCAACGGCTTCGGCATTCATTGCAGCAAATATCAGTTGCGACTTGTCGGTCTGCCGGCTGGTGAGTTCCAGCTCTCCCGCCAGATCCAGCACATGCCGTGGCCCGGGGTAGTGATTCAATTCGGCTGCTTTCGCATACCCCAGACCTCTGCCATTCAAGTAGTCGTCGATCTGTTGCGGCGACAGCGCTTTGATAGCGCGTGTTTGCTGGCCCCGGTAAGGGGACTCGACTTTAGACGGCTCGCCGACGGAGGCGGCACCGGCAACGCTTCGCAGCACTAGACCGGAAGCAGCAACGGCCAGTGCCGCAAGTACAGAGACGTAGAAAGCTCGCATGAACAGGTGCCCAAAAGGTCCGCAACAGCCGAGCATAGTAAGTTTCGCCACGTCCGGCCAGTATGAACGGGATCGTGCAGCGTAAAGAGCTGCTGCAGATGGAGTTCGCCTGCGGGTATGCGAGCACACTTTCCCCGATGATCGAGCGTTCCTGATCGGACTAGCGTCTGTTGCGGTACAGAGACTGGGGCGTGGTGTCGCCCTGCAGGCGGCGCATCGATTTGTCCAGCATCAGCTCGAGCTGCCTTTTCGAAAGACCGAGTTCCCGCGATTTATTCCTCATGCTGATCTCGGCGAGGAGCAACTCATCGAGCTCGCCCAAATGGAGCTGTTCGCGATCCGCTTTGAGCATCAGGCGCGCGCATCGATCGATCGCGATCTGCAATTGCATCTCGTGTCTGGAATAACCTTTCAGCTCTGGAGCACGTGCGGTCACGGTGTCATCGCCTGCCAAGATTGAATTCCACCGGGCTCGCCCGTGGTACGTTGCGCCAGCCGGACCTATATGGAATCGGTATCCTCACACGCCGCTACGCCAGTTCCAGTGCGCCCCGTTTACAGCGCAGTGTCCTGCCGTCAAGGTCCGCTGCCCGGCGTTGCTGAGGGATCACGAGAGGAATCTCGTGGAGCGTGGTCACCAGGCTTGTTTGCAGCGTATCCTCCGGCAGATCCTCCATTGGACACGCACTGACTTGCCAGCCGGGCTCGTCCAGCAGGCCGGAGGTTCCCCACACGAACAGCAATGTGTCCCGTTCGGGTTTCAATTTTTTCATGATGAAGCGCAAAGCGGCAGACTTGACGATGATTCTGATGGGCGGCGATTTCAGGATCGGTTGCTGGTCTGTTACATGGTGCATCGCTGCGCCTCCTTGGTGCCAAGCGTGTTGCACGCCCATTCGTCAGACGGACTGTGTCGTATCGTAACCACTTGATTGTTCATAGTATTGTGCGGCACGCGTGAAATCACCGTAGTTCAGCGTCGAACCCAACCGGGTGAATCACAAGCCCATTTTCAAACAGTCCGGCGGGTGAAAGTTAAACGTGAGTCACACTTTTGATGAAAAAAACTGCCGCGGAACTTTTTCCGTCCACCTCTTCGGTTGACGGTGAACCGGCGAACGCGGGTAGAGGGATTGCGTGTGAACGATCGCGATGTGATTGCCACCAGGGCGGCTGATAGTGGTGTTGTACGGACGTAAAATACTACACTTTCGAGTAACGCCGTTACTGCCGCAGCAGGCCCGCACGGATAACAGGAGACTGACGTTGGTTACCCCAGGATTTCTAGCCTTTCATCCGGATCCAAAAAAACCGGACCAGGCGTTGCCGCAAAACGCGTGTGATTCGCATTGTCACGTGTTCGGGCCGGGCGCGGTTTTTCCTTATGCGCCGGGCAGCACCTACGTTCCCGTGGATGCGCCGAAAGAAACACTGTTTCAACGTCACAGGCACCTCGGCATTTCGCGCGCCGTTATCGTGCAGGCCAGCTGCCATGGCACCGACAATGCAGCCATGCTCGATGCTTTGCGCACCGCGGGCAGCGCGTACCGCGGCATAGTCGTAGTTGCCGACGATGTCGATGAGAACGAGCTCACCGGGATGCATGCTTGCGGTGTACGTGGCGTGCGCTTCAACTTTGTCAAACGTCTGGGCGGCGGCAAACCGCTGGCAGTGTACCGCACGATTCTTGCGAGGATAAAGCCGCTCGGTTGGCATATCGTGGTGTACTTCGATGCGGAGGACCTGGAGGAGCTGGCGAATTTCCTGCGCGAAGTCGAAGTCCCGGTGGTTGTCGACCACATGGGGCGTGTGCCGGTCGAGCAGGGCACCGATTCAAAACCTTACAGGCTTCTGCAGAAATTGCTGATCGACGACGACAAGTTCTGGGTGAAGATCAGCTGTCCCGAGCGTCTGTCGCGTGCGGGACCACCGTACGCGGATGTCGATCCGGTTGCGCGCGGGTTCCTCGAGTCCGTGCCGGAGCGCGTGCTCTGGGGCACGGACTGGCCGCATCCGAATATGAAATCCCACATGCCGGACGATGGCGCACTGGTCGACCGTATCATGACGATCTGCGATACCGAGACGTTGCGCCAGCAAGTGCTGGTGGACAATCCCACGCGCCTGTACTGGGCGGACTAGGAGAATACGAAGATGATGAAACCCGTGGCAGTTCGCAACATCGAACGGGCGGACCGCAAGACGATCGATCGACTGGGGGAACTGGGCGTGGCCACCGTGCACGAGGCACAGGGCCGGGTGGGTTTGTTGAAACCCTATATGCGGCCAATCTATCCGCGCGCGCGCATCGCGGGCAGTGCCGTCACCATGCTGACGCAACCGGGCGACAACTGGATGGTGCATGTCGCCATCGAGCTGTGTCAGCCGGGCGATGTGCTGGTGGTCGCCTGTACCGCGGACAATACCGACGGCATGTTCGGCGATCTGCTGGCGACCTCGGCGGAGTCCCGCGGCGTGATAGGCCTGGTCACCGATACCGGGGTGCGTGACGTGCGTGATCTCGAAGCGATGGGATTCCCGGTGTGGGCCCGAGCTGTCTCCGCAAAAGGCACGGTGAAGGAAACCCTGGGCTGCGTCAATGTCCCCGTCGTGTGTGCCGGTCAGCTGGTCAATCCCGGCGATGTGATTGTGGCGGATGATGATGGGGTGGTCGTCGTCGAACGCGAGTCGGT
>Ga0224508_10001968_pt1 | contig 17953 bp, 11 predicted proteins | sample SF_Jan12_sed_USG_4_FD_170157 | JGI IMG/M metagenome (GOLD analysis project Ga0224508, IMG submission 170157) | Sediment microbial communities from San Francisco Bay, California, United States - SF_Jan12_sed_USGS_21 | ecosystem: Environmental > Aquatic > Marine > Sediment | place: USA... | reverse complement strand
GATCGCGCTCTATGTAGTAGCGCGTTTTTTCAAACTCCAACTGCGAAAACTGCTTGACGTCGTCGACGGTGTGCCGAGCTTTGTCCAGCCACTCGGCAAAGGTGAGGCGCACCGGTGAAGATTCGATGATTTCGCGTACCGCGTGCAGCAGTTCGCTGTAAGCGCCAACCGACCGGTGTTTGTCGTTATTTCCGTGGGGCATCACGATGGCAGCAGTATCAGTTTCGTACACTCAGCACAGGCGGCGTTGGATCCCTGTTGGCGGATTTCGCAGGCATGGCGGCGATCCGATTTCCGTCACGTTCCGGGCACTATACGGTATCATCTACGCTTTTCGCCAGCGATTGAAAACACTATGCAGGACTACGATCCGCAGCGCATCGAGAACGAAGCTCAGGCGTACTGGCACGATGCACAGACTTTCCGCGTGACCGAGGATCCGGATCGCGAGAAGTTCTATTGTCTATGCATGTTTCCCTACCCCAGCGGGCGCTTGCACATGGGGCACGTGCGCAACTACACCATCGGCGATGTGGTCAGCCGTTACCAGCGCATGCAGGGCAAGAACGTGCTGCAGCCCATGGGTTGGGACGCGTTCGGCCTGCCCGCCGAGAATGCCGCGATTCAGAACAACGTCCCGCCGGCGCAATGGACCTACGAAAACATCCAATACATGAAACGCCAGCTGCGGCGGCTCGGCTTCGGCTACGACTGGTCACGGGAACTGGCGACATGCAAGCCGGACTACTACCGCTGGGAGCAGTGGTTCTTCACACGCCTGATGGAAAAGGGTCTCGCCTACAAGAAGATGGCCGTGGTCAACTGGGATCCCGTGGAGCAAACCGTGCTGGCCAACGAACAGGTGATCGACGGTCGCGGCTGGCGCTCCGGGGTGCCGGTGGAGCGCCGTGAAATTCCGCAGTGGTTCCTGAAAATCACCGATTACGCCGAGGAACTGCTTGACGGGGTGGACAAGCTCGATGGCTGGCCGGATTCGGTACGCACCATGCAACGCAACTGGATCGGCCGATCGGAAGGTGTGGAGATCGATTTCGCCATCCCCGGGGGCGAACCGCTGCGCGTGTACACGACGCGTCCGGATACGTTGTTCGGTGCCACCTATATGGCAGTAGCGGCGGAACATCCATTGGCCAAGCGGGCGGCGGAAAGCAATGCGGACATCGCCGAGTTCATTACGCAATGCAAGCATACCAACACCGCCGAAGCAGAACTGGAGCGCATGGAAAAACTGGGCATGCCGTTGGGCGTCGACGCAGTGAACCCGATCAACGGCGAGTCGATTCCCGTGTGGGTGGCAAATTTCGTGTTGATGGGTTACGGCACCGGCGCAATCATGTCGGTTCCCGGCCACGACCAGCGCGACTGGGAATTCGCCAAGAAGTACGGCCTCGAGATCCGGCCGGTGATCTTTCCCGTCGACGGCGGCGATCACGGAATCGAATCGGGCGCTTATTCCGACTACGGTGTTCTTGGTAACTCGGGTGAGTTCGACGGGATGGATTTCGCCCAGGCGTTCGATGCCATTGGCGACCGGTTGCAGGAACACGGACAGGGTGAGCGCAAAATCAATTATCGCCTGCGCGACTGGGGCGTTTCGCGGCAAAGGTACTGGGGCTGTCCGATTCCAGTAATCTACGATGCACAGCAGCAGCAGCACCCGGTGCCAGCGGCCGAACTACCAGTGACGCTTCCCGAGGATGTCGAGTTTCAAGGCGTGAAGTCGCCGATCAAAGACGATCCCGCGTTCGTGAATGTCGCGGTGCCGGGAACCGGGCAGGCAGGACAGCGCGAGACCGATACGTTCGATACGTTTTTCGAGTCGTCCTGGTACTACGCGCGCTTCTGCAGTCCGGACTCGGACGACGCTATGCTGGACGAGCGCGCGCGTTACTGGTTGCCGGTGGACCAGTACATCGGCGGAATTGAGCATGCAGTACTGCACCTGCTGTATGCGCGTTTTTTCCACAAATTGATGCGTGATGAGGGGCTGCTGGACAGCGACGAGCCTTTTACCAACCTTCTCACCCAGGGCATGGTGGTGGCCGAGACGTATTACCGCGAAGAGACCGGTAAGAGGATTTTCTACAACCATCATGACGTCGACGTGCAGCGCGACGAAAAAGGCTCGGTAACCGGCGCGCGCCTGCGCAGCGATGGCGATCCGGTGACCGTGGGCGGCATCGAGAAGATGTCGAAATCGAAAAACAACGGCGTCGATCCACAGGCCATGATCGATCAATACGGCGCGGACACCGTGCGGTTGTTCATGATGTTTGCATCGCCGCCCGACCAGATGCTGGAATGGAAAGACGCGGGCGTGGAAGGCGCCAACCGCTTTGTAAAACAGGTATGGCGGGTTGTGCACGAGCATATCGCGCTGGGCGGCGGCAGCGATCCCGGCGACGTTGAACTGGACGCCGCGGCGAAATCGTTGCGCCGCAAACTGCACGAAACCATCCGCAAAGTCAGCGACGACGTAGGGCGCCGCTACAAATTCAACACTGCCATTGCGGCAATAATGGAGCTGATGAACGAACTCGGCCGCTTCGAGCAGAATGCGCCGAGCCGCGTCGCCGTAGCGCGAGACGTAATCGACAATGTATTGCTCATGTTGTCGCCCATCGTGCCGCACGTCGCTCACACGTTGTGGAAGGCTTTGGGTCACCAGGAGGCGATCGTGGAATGCGCCTGGCCGCAAGTCGACGAAGCCGCACTGAAGCGCGAGACACTCGAGATCGTGGTTCAGGTCAACGGCAAGCTGCGCGGCCGGGTGACGGTTGCCGCCGGCTCCGACGAAGCGAACTACCAGGAGGCCGCGCTGGCAGACCGCAACGTGGCGAAACATACGGACGGTAAGACGATTCGCAAGGTCATTGTGGTGCCGGGAAAGCTGGTTAACGTCGTCGCCTCGTGAAGTCGATTCTGACCACGGTTTTTCTGGTCGCGATGTTGGCGGGCGCGGGTTGCGGGTTCCACTTACGTGGCCAGTATGACACTCTCGAGGCGCTGGCCGATACCTACTACGTGGAGGGAGATCCACGCAGCCAGATTGTCATCGGATTGAAGCGCAGCCTGCGCAGCAGCGAGACACAGATCGTCGCGCACAAGGACGAGGCTACCGCGATAGTCAGAGTGTTCGACGAAAGCACGGGACGGCGTGTATTGTCGGTGGACAGCGGCGGCGACGTAACCGAATACGAAGTCTACTACGCAGTCAGTTTTCAGCTCGCGTATCCAGGTGAAGACGCGATGCCCGCGCAAACTTTCCGTCTGACCAGAGACTACGTCTTCGACAGAGAGGGCGTGTTGGGCAGTGGTGAGGAAGAGCAGACGCTGCGCAGCGAAATGCGCCGCGATTTGGTGCGGCTGATCATGCAGCGTCTGCAATCTGCATAGTTCGACCTGGTCTGTTGGTCAAACTGGACCGAAACGTTCTGGCGTGAATCCAGTCCTGCAACCGGAATTTCTGCGTGCTTGCGCGGATATCGTGTTCGGTTATCCGCTGTGGCGATACCTGCTGCAGTCGCTTCGCTACTCGGGATAATCCCGCTGGCCTTTGCCGGTATACAACTGCCGCGGCCGACCGATGCGCAGCTCCGGGTCGACCATCATTTCCATCCAGTGGGCAATCCAGCCCACGGTCCGTGCCATGGCAAAAATAACCGTGAACATGTTCAACGGTATGCCCATCGCGCGCAGGATGATGCCGGAATAGAAATCGACGTTGGGATACAGGCGTTTTTCGATGAAGTAGTCGTCTTCCAGTGCGATTTGTTCGAGGCGTCTGGCGAGCTCGAACAGCGGCTGATTCTCGGCACCCAGCTCGTCGAGTAAATCGTTACACACCTGGCGGATGATCTTGGCGCGTGGATCGTAGTTCTTGTACACCCGGTGTCCGAAACCCATGAGACGAAAAGAATCATCCTTGTCTTTGGCGCGCGCGATATAGTCTTCCAGTGAGACACCCGAATTGAGCATTTCCTCGAGCATCTGGATCACCGCCTCGTTGGCGCCGCCATGCGCTGGCCCCCACAGGGACGCAATGCCCGCGGCAATGCTGGCAAACGGGTTGGCGCCGGAGCTGCTGGCCAGTCTGACCGTGGAAGTGCTGGCGTTCTGTTCGTGGTCGGCGTGCAGAATGAAAATGATTTCCAGGGCGCGCACGAATGTCGGATTCGGCTGATAGCCTTCCGCCGGCACGGCAAACATCATGCGCAGAAAATTCTCTACGTACCCCAATGCGTTCAGCGGATAGATAAACGGTTGACCGAGCGAGTACTTATAACTGTCGGCGGCAATGGTCGGCATTTTCGCGATCAGTCGAAATGCAGAAATTTCGCGATGTCTGGGATTGGTGATATCCAGGGAGTCGTGATAGAACGCGGACAGCGCGCCTATCGTGCTGACCAGAATGGCCATGGGGTGGGCGTCGTAACGAAAGCCCTCATAGAAGCGCCGCACGCCTTCGTTAACCATGGTGTGGTTGGAAATGATGTACTCGAACTCCTCTTTCTGGCGTTGATCGGGCAGCTCGCCATACAGCAGCAGGTAGCAGACTTCGAGATAGCTGCTTTTTTCCGCCAGCTGTTCAATCGGGTAACCCCGGTACAGCAGAATGCCCTCGTCGCCGTCGATGTAAGTGATTGCGCTGCTGCAACTGGCGGTGCAGACATAACCCGGATCGTAGGTGAAATAACCCAGGCCCTCATGCAAGCTACCGATATCGAAACAAGGGGCGCCGTGTGTACCCTCATGCAGCGCCAGCTGGACCTTGTTGCCGGTGGTGTCGTCGCTCACCGTGACGGTTTTTTCGCTCATCTAGCTGTCTCCTGAAGGCTTATTTTCGGGGTTATATGTCAATCGTGAGAACGCGCGACCCTGGGCTGCAAGGCGCCTGAACAGCGGGTTCAAGCGTCAGGCAAGGATACAGGAAGGCGTCCGGTGGCGCATCAATCATGCCTGACAGTTGTATCGGTGAACCCGGATAAGGGTTTAGTCTCATATATAAACCGTCATATTTTTCAATGAGTTGATGATTACTCATGCATGTTCTCCCGCACTGCCGATTGGCAGCGCGGGGCTGATTCGTTGCCAGCTCAGGAAAATTACTGTATATATTAACAGCACTGTATAAAGGACCAGCTTCCATGCAAACACTGACATCGCGGCAACAGGAAGTTCTCACCCAGATCCAGGACTACCTGCTGCGCAACGGCGTGCCGCCAACCCGCGCCGAACTGGCACAGGCGCTGGGCTTTCGTTCGGCTAATGCGGCCGAAGAACATTTGCGTGCGTTGGCACGCAAAGGCGCAATTGAGCTCATGCCCGGTGCTTCGCGCGGCATCCGCCTGCTCGTCGCAAGCGGGTTGCCGGTAGTGGGCCGGGTCGCGGCAGGTTCCCCAATACTTGCCGAGCAGCACATCGAGGAGCATGTTGCGCTGGATGCGGAAACCTTCCATCCGCGTGCGCACTATCTGTTGCGTGTGCGCGGTATGAGCATGCGCGAAGCCGGGATTCTGGATGGCGACCTGCTGGCCGTGCATCAGGCGCCACAGGCGCACAACGGGCAGATCGTGGTTGCGCGTCTCGAGGATGAAGTCACCGTAAAACGCTTTATCAAGAAAGGTCACGTGGTCGAGTTGCGGCCGGAAAATCCCGACTTCGAACCGCTGCACGTCGATTTGCGCGAGCAATCCCTGCATATCGAAGGCATAGCCGTGGGTGTGGTGCGCAAACATGTCGCTTGATGCTTTGCTGCAGAGTAACCGGCTGTGGCGCGCCGGTGAGCACAGTGCGCAAGTGCCGGCGTTGCCGACCGGTTATCGTGCCCTGGATGTGTTGTTGCCCGGCGGCGGCTGGCCGGACAGCGGTCTGGTGGAACTGCTGCCGGCGCGCTCCGGCATCGGCGAGTTGGGTTTGTTGATGCCCGCGCTTGCCAGGCTCAGTCGCGGGTCCCGCTGGATTGCCTGGGTGGCGCCGCCCTATCTGCCCTATGCCCCTGCTCTGGCTGCAGCGGGCATCGATCTTTCGCGGGTCTTGATGGTCTACCCGCGTGATTCACGGGACAGCTTGTGGGCGCTTGAGCAGGCGTTGCGAGCCGGTACCTGCGTAGCTGTTTTAGCCTGGCCGCAAACGCTGGATGCCCGCGCGATGCGGCGCCTGCAGCTGGCTGCTGAAGCGGGTAGCAGCGTGGGCTTTCTGTTCCGTAAAGATGCTGCACGACAACAACCGTCGGCGGTGCAACTGCGTTTGCAGCTGGATTGCCCGGCAAACGGGAAAAACCGTGCCACAGACACGCGCCGACTCTCCGTCGATATCCTGAAACGCCGCGGTGGCTGGCCGGTGGGGCCAGTTACCCTGGCCGTACGGCCAGCGGCGGAAACCGAATACCCGTCTATTTCAGTCGCTTGAACGCGCGGTCCCGTCAGTTCCATGTTGTGGCTTTGTTTACACCTGCCCTTGTTGCCTCTGGAGGTTTTTGTTCGTGGCGGCCAGGGCAGGCCGGCGGCGGTGGCGTGTAAAGACCGGGGGCGCGAGCGGGTATTAGTCTGCAATCGGGCGGCCGAGACGCTGGGTGTAAGCGCCGGCATGCGCATGAGCGCCGCTTTCGCATTGGCGCCGACACTTGAGTTGCACCCCCGCAGCGACGCGAAAGAGGCACGTGCACTCAACCGCCTGGCAGCATGGAGCGGGCAGTTCAGCGATTTTGTCAGCCTGCGTGCGCCGGATGCCGTGTTGTTGGAAATACGCGGTAGTCTGCGTTTGTTCGGTGGGCTGGACACGCTTCTGCGCGTGGTCGGGCAAGCAGCGGACGAGCTGGGGTTCAAAGTCAACAAGGGTGTGGCGCCGACGCCGCTGGCGGCTTGCCTGTTGGCCCGCACCGGCGGCGGCGTAGTCGTTGGCGAAGGCTGGAGACGGCAGCTGCAGAAAATCCCCAGCGCCCACCTGCAGCAATCGCAGGCCACGTTGAGCGCATTACGTGACATGGGTATCACGACGCTGGCCGGTTGCTTGCGCTTACCACGGAGCGGACTCGCAAAACGCTTCGGTCCTGAATTTTTGTGCTACCTCGATCGACTGCTGGGTAAAGCGGCTCATCCGCTGGCCCGCTTCGAAGCGCCTTTGCGTTATGCGGCGCACATCGCCTTGCCGGCCGAAACAGTATCGCTGGAAGCGTTGAGCTTTCCCCTTAAGCGACTGTTGCTTGAACTGTGCGGTATTCTCGCCGGGCGGGCGGCGGGCGTGCAGGAACTGGCAGTCGAGTTGCGGCATTCACGGGTTCCGGGCACTTCGCTGGCGATCAGCCTGGTGGCGCCTAACCGTGATGCCGAGCACCTGCTGATGCTGGTGCGAGAGCGGCTGGACAGGGTGTCATTACCGGCACCGGTACTCGAGGTTGGTCTGCGTGTTGACCGGTTCGAATCCCTGGCTGCCACCAGTGGCGATTTATTCGGCCGCAACGAGACCGCAGCGGGCGAAAGGTTTCTTGATCAGCTGCGCTCCCGGCTTGGTGCTGAGGCGGTCGACAGTGTCGCCTGTTACCCCGAACATCGGCCGGAACGTGCATGGTGTACCACCGAACCCGGCACGGAGAAAACAGCTGTTGTGATGCAGCACCCGGTGCGCCCGCTGTGGCTGTTACCGCGGCCTCAGCCATTGCCGACTCACCGGGGGGAGCCTTGCCACGAGGGCGCGCTGACACTGCTCGAGGGCCCGGAACGAATTGAAAGCGGCTGGTGGGACGGCGGCGATGTTACGCGCGACTATTTTGTTGCGTGCAATACCCGCGGAGCGCGTTACTGGGTATTTCAGGAATTGCGCCGGCGCGAATGGTTTCTGCATGGAATTTTCGCCTAGTGTTCTGTGCGACTGATTTGTACCGTTTCAGAGTCCCACACTGGCGTCAAGGCGAGGCGCCGTTCGCTGGCAATGGCATGTCCTTGTCAAGGACGGCAACGCCGCATTGGCGTCGGTGTGAGGCTTCCTGCGGGCGTGGCTACAAGCACCCATCCGCGTTGTTGCACCTCGTCGCAATAGCGACGGCTATTACTGTTCGGCGCGCCTAGCGGCTGAACGCTTATGTACGCGGTTGTGCAGTATGCAGATATTGCAGGAGCAAATATCTGTGGAGTTCACGCTGAAAATGGCACGAATCAGTCGGACAGGACACCAGCTGGGAGAAGTGTCTTGACCCTCTCGCTTCCCGGTTATGCGGAACTGCACGCCGTTTCGAATTTCACGTTTTTGCGTGGTGCCTCGCATCCCGAGGAACTGGTGCACCGCGCCGGAGCGCTGGGCTATGCCGCTTTGGCGTTGACCGACGAATGTTCTCTGGCTGGTGTGGTTCGTGCGCATGCGGCTGCCAAAGAATGTGGATTGAAGTTTATCGTCGGCAGCGAATTACGTTTGCAGGATGGTCTGCGTCTGGTCCTGCTGGCTACTAATCGTAATGGCTATGCGCATCTTTCTGCGCTGATCACGCAAGCGCGCCGAGCGGCCGGCAAAGGCGAATACCGGGCACAGCGCGAGATGCTGGCGCAAGGTTTGCCGGGTTGCCTGGCGCTGTGGTTGCCCGGAAGCCCGGCCGATATCGGTGACGGACGCTGGCTGGCTGACACGTTTGCTGGAAGTGTATGGATGGCAGTCGAGGCGTTGCATACTGGAATGGAGAGGCGGCGCCTGCCGGTGTTGACACGTCTGGCAGAGACGCTGCATATGCCTATGGTGGCTTGCGGTGACGTGCATATGCACCGCCGCGGACGGCGCGCGCTGCAGGATACGTTGACCGCTATTCGCGCCAAGACCACAGTCGCTGCGGCGGGTACTGCTTTACATGCTAATGGCGAGCGTCATCTACGCACTCGCGACAAACTCCTGAAATTGTACCCGGCGGAATTGCTTGCAGAGAGTGTGCTGATTGCCGGGCGCTGCAGTTTTTCGCTGGACGAACTGCGCTATGAGTACCCCGCCGAACTGGTGCCGGCTGGTAGAACACCGGCTGCCTGGCTGCGGCATTTAACCGAATCCGGTGCGCGCCAGCGTTGGCCGCAAGGCGTACCTGCCAAAGTGCGTGCGCAGGTAGAACACGAGCTTACGCTGATTGCCGAGCTGGACTACGAAACGTATTTTCTTACCGTTCACGACCTGGTGAGGTTTGCACGCGAGCGCGGCATTCTTTGTCAGGGTCGCGGCTCGGCGGCCAACTCGGCGGTTTGTTACTGCCTGGGCATTACCGAAGTGGATCCATCGCGCCTGGATCTTCTTTTCGAGCGTTTCGTGTCACGCGAGCGCAACGAACCCCCGGATATCGACGTTGATTTCGAGCACGCCAGGCGCGAGGAGGTCATCCAGTACATCTACGGCAAGTATGGCCGCGAGCGTGCAGCCCTTGCCGCCACGGTAATCACTTACCGTCTGCGCAGTGCAGTGCGCGATGTGGGCAAGGCTTTGGGACTGTCGCTGGAGCAGGTCGACCGGCTGGCGAAGAATCTCGCCTGGTGGGACGGCCGGCGGGTGGACGAGGCGCGTCTGCGCGAGGCCGGTCTGGACCCCGAAAGCCCGGTAGTTCAGCGTGTCGTTAAACTGGCTGCCGAACTCGCGGGCTTTCCGCGGCATCTGTCTCAACATGTCGGCGGCTTCGTGATCGCACGCGATCTGCTGTGCGAACTGGTGCCAATCGAGAATGCCGCCATGCCCGAGCGCACCGTGATTCAGTGGGACAAGGACGATCTCGATGCCTTGGGATTGCTGAAAGTGGATTGTCTGGCATTGGGCATGCTGACCGCGATTCACAAAGCGTTCGACATGTTGAGCGTTTTGCGTGATCGCAGCTACAGCATGGCGGATATCCCTGCGGAGGATCCGGATGTGTACGCCATGATTCAAAAGGCTGACACGGTTGGTGTTTTTCAGATCGAGTCGCGCGCGCAGATGTCCATGCTGCCGCGTTTGCGCCCGGAAAATTTTTACGATCTGGTGATCGAGGTGTCGATCGTGCGCCCTGGACCTATTCAGGGTGACATGGTGCATCCTTACCTGCGCCGCCGGCAGGGTCTGGAAGCAGTGGACTATCCCAGCGAGGAAGTGCGCGAAGTGCTCACGCGCACGCTGGGTGTGCCGATTTTTCAGGAACAGGTGATCAAGCTCGCAATGGTGGCCGCGGGGTTCAGCCCCGGGGAGGCCGATCGTCTGCGCCGCTCGATGGCCGCCTGGCGCCGCAGCGGCCAACTCGAGCAGTTCGAACGGCGGCTCGTCGAAGGCATGCAGAGGCGCGGCTATTCGACGGAGTTCGCACAGCGGATTTTCAACCAAATCCGCGGTTTTGGCGAATACGGTTTTCCCGAGTCGCATGCCGCCAGTTTCGCACTGCTGGTGTATGTTTCGGCGTGGTTGAAATGCCACGAACCAGCCACCTTTACCTGCGCCCTGCTGAACGCCCAGCCGATGGGCTTTTACTCGCCTTCGCAGCTGGTACAGGATGCTCGCAGGCATGGGGTCGAGGTGTTGCCGGTAGATGCGAACCAAAGCTTCTGGGAGAGCACACTGGAGCCGCGTGCCGAGTCACAGCCGGCACTGCGGCTGGGATTTGATCGCGTCAAAGGTTTTTCAGAGCAAGGCGGGCGGCGCTTGCTCGAGGCGCGTGCCCGCGGGCCGTTCAAAAGCACGCAGGATTTGCTGCAGCGCTGCCACCTCAGGCGCAATGATATGAACTCGCTGGCCAATGCTGACGCGTTGGCACGACTGGCCGGTGACCGGCATCAGGCACGCTGGCAACTGGCTGGGGTAGAGCCGGCGCTGCCCCTGTTTGCACAGTTCGATCAGCTGTCTGAAACCGCAGATCCGGTATCTTTACCCACTCCCAGTGAGGGTCAGCAGATCATTGCTGACTACACCCATCTCGGGATGACCTTACGGCGTCATCCACTGGCTTTGCTGCGCCCCGAATTCGCGCATATGCTCACTGCCGAGGCCTTGTGGCGTTTAAACGACGGTGCACGGGCGCAGGCCATCGGACTGGTTACCTGCCGCCAGCGGCCGGGGACCGCTAGCGGCGTTATCTTTTTGACCCTGGAAGACGAAACCGGCGTGATAAACGTGGTTGTATGGAACCGCGTTGCGGAGCGCTACCGGCGTCAACTGCTGGGTGCCAGTCTGCTGGGTGTGAGTGGACATGTGCAGCGCGAAGGCGATGTGCTGCATTTGATAGCGCGGCGTTTGCACGACTACACCGCTAAACTGGGCGGCCTGACCACCGCTTCGCGGAACTTTCATTGATCCGTTTTCTCTCTTTTTTTACCGTCCTCTGGGAGAACGCCCCTCATTTATCTTCAACCGACCAGGGTACCGGACAAGCGCTCGCCATGCTCGGCCAACGAATCAATCCGGGTCATGCATATGCGATTCGTCAGGGACTCACCCTGCGCCGCATCGGTCACAACCCGTAACATATTCGGCGTGTACCCGCTGAATCGCCGTTTGCCGCCGTCCAGCAACTCGCCATCGCCCTCCCATAGAACTGGTAACTCGCGGCCCACGTAAGCTGCGAGCGTTTCGCGCTTATGGCGAGCAGCAAGCACATGCAGTTCACTGCTGCGTTGCTTCTTTATGCGTTTGTCTAACTGCCCGGGTAATGTGGTGGCTTTAGTGCCGGTGCGCGGCGAATAGGTGAAGACGTGGATGTGTCCGAAGCGTAGTCGCTCGGCGAAGTGCAGAGTCTCCCGCCATTCACTGTCTGATTCGCCGGGGAAGCCAACGATAATATCCGTGGTGACGTTGAAGTCCGCCACCACGCGACGCGCTTCGCTGATTAACATCTTGAAGTCGTCGGTCTTGCACCGGCGGGACATGCGGCGCAATACCGAATCGCTGCCGCTTTGCATGGGCAGGTGCAAATGTGGCATTAAACGTGGATTTTCGAATAAATGGAAAAACGTCGCCGGCAGATCCCAGGGTTCCACCGACGCAAGACGCAGCCGCGGCAGGTCAGTGTCGGCGAGAACAGCCTGAACCAGGCCCGCAAGATCACTGTCAGTGTCGCTTCCATAGCCACCGACGTGCACGCCGGTAAGCACTACTTCATGCACACCCTGGAGCGTTAAGCAATTGATTTCATTGACGATATCAGCGATTCCCCGGCTGCGTTCGTCACCCCGGGCCAGTGTCACGATGCAGTAAGTACACCGATACCGGCAACCGTCCTGAATTTTCACGAAAGCGCGTTGCCGGCCGCGCGCAAACAGCGCAGCCTCGCCGGGTTGCGCCGCGGCGATGGAGAGTGCGGACGGTGCCAGTTCACGCTCGACGCGTTGCACCAGCTGTTCCTTGCCCGCGTTATTGACTACCAGGTCGACACCGAGTTCCGTTGCCACACGGGCGTTCTCGAGCGTTGCATAGCAGCCGGTCATAACCAGCTTCGCCATGCGGTTTTCGCGGTGCAGTCTACGCACCTGCTGGCGGGACTTGCGTGCCGCCTCACCGGTGACCGCGCAACTGTTGAACACCATGAGATCCGCGTATTGCGGCGCACTTGCAATGCTGTGTCCGTTACGCTGGAATTCGGCCGCCCAGGATTCGATTTCCGCCTCGTTGAGGCGGCAGCCTATTGCTTTGAGGTAAACCTGCATAAGGTTGCGGATTCTAACGCAAAGTTACTTCGGAGCCAGCGCTGCACGCGCACCGGCGAATCGTTGCCGGCTCAGCTGCGCGCAGACTTTTGCGATGATACCTTCGGCGCCCGGCAATCCGTTTTTCAGACAGTTGAGGAGATAGCGAATGACTTATGCGACGGTGATTACGGCGTCTGAGCTGGAACAGCACATTGCGCGTCCGGACTGGGTCGTATTCGACTGCCGGTTCAACCTGGCCGACCCCCAGGCCGGGCAAAGCGCCTACCAGGCAGGGCATCTGCCAGGTGCCCGCTATGCGCATCTGGATAATGACTTGTCGAGCCCTGTGGGCTCGCAAACAGGCCGCCATCCGTTGCCGGAGCCGGCTGCGCTCGCGGTATGGCTGGGGGCATGCGGTGTCGAGCCGGACTCGCAGGTAGTCGCTTACGATGCCCAGGGGAGTGCGATCGCGTCGCGGCTGTGGTGGCTGTTACGCTGGCTGGGGCACGAAGCGGTTGCGGTGCTCGACGGCGGTTTCCAGGCGTGGTGCGATGCGGGTTACGCGCTGCAAACCGAAGTGCCAGCTGCACGGGATACGGGAGCGTATCCCTTGGCGGTGAATAATGAGATGTCAATCGGCGCCGAAGAACTCGCGAAAAAGTTGGCTGAAAAACGGGTGCGCCTTCTGGATGCAAGAGCGCCGGTAAGATTTCGCGGCGACAAGGAGCCGCTGGACAAGGTGGCGGGACATGTTCCGGGCGCGGTCAACCACAGTTTCAGCGACGACATGGACGATACCGGAAAGTACCTGGCCGCGGCCGAATTGCGCGCACACCTGGCGTCGGTTGTCGAGCCATTCAGCCCTGCGGAGACTGTCTGCATGTGCGGATCGGGGGTCACAGCCTGCCATACGCTGCTGGCGATGGAGATCGCCGGTTTAAGCGGCGCGCGACTGTACGCGGGCTCCTGGAGCGAATGGATTACCGATCCCCAGCGTCCCGTGGCCACTGGCGAATGACCTTGTTCGTTGCTCGAATATATGCCCTCGTCCTCGATGGGAGCGAGGGACCGCATTATCAGAGCTGTAATTCAGGGAGGTTAAGCGTGAACCCCGCCTATGTGGGTTAAAAAACCGCACCGAGTGAGCTGCTGCACAGTCTGTCTTGCCGTATTGTGGTTTTCGCAGACGACCGCGCTGCGGGCCGAATGGTTCAATGACGAACGCACTCTGATGGGTACGCAGGTGCGCATCGAACTGTGGGCGGACAATGCGCTGCAAGCGCGTCCGGCTATCTCCGCAGCGCTCGCGGAAATTGCGCGCATCGATGCGGCAATGAGTGTGTACCGCGACGACAGCGAAGTGTCACAACTCAACCAGCACGCCGCCAAGGCTCCGGTACGGATAAGTGCCGAGCTGTTCGAATTGCTGGAGCGCGCGATCGGTGTTTTCGAGCTTACGGAGGGAGCTTTCGATATCACTTACGCCGCGGCTGGTGTGTTGTACGATTTTCGCGATGCCCAACGACCCGACGAGCAGGCGTTGGGTCAGGCACTGCAGAGCGTGGGGTCACAACGGTTGCTCCTGGACCACGGGTCGCGCAGCGTGTTTTTCTCACAGCCGGGTGTGCGAATAGATCTCGGCGGCATTGCCAAGGGCTATGCGGTGGAACGTGCAACCGCGGCGTTACAGCGGCGTGGTATACACCACGCACTGATAACTGCTGGAGGAGATTCGCGCTTTCTTGGCGATCGCAGGGGACGCCCCTGGCGGATTGGAATTCGCGATCCACGCAATCTGGAACGCAGTGCCGCCTTGCTGTCGATAGCCGACGAGGCTATATCCACGTCAGGTGACTACGAGCGGTTTTTTGTCGAGGACGGTATCCGCTATCACCACATCCTGGATCCCACTACCGGGCGTTCCTCGCAAGCTGTAACCAGCGTCAGCGTTATCGGACCCGACGCTACGATCACCGACGCACTGGCAACAGGATTGTTTGTGCTGGGCGTCACAAAAGGAAAAAATACGCTGAAAAAATTTCCCGCCTATGACGCGATTTTTATCGACCGTCAGGGCTCTTTACACGTCTCGAAAAACGTCTCGAAACTGTCGGATTAGTTAACAGAATACTCCTCACGCGCAGCTACGCGTGATTCAGTTCACAAACTCGTAAATCGGCAACTACCCCACCTGACACTTTTTGTGGGCGCCATCGCATTTACCATCGCTTGACTTCCGCACACTCCGCAACCAGTTCGGATTGCCTTGTGTTTTTTAGGCGTAATTTCCGCGACAGACCTGGAACTGCAATAACGCGGGGTCAGGTGAAAAGCAGCGTGAAGGGTGATGCATTATGAAAACAGTCGTCGCATTGACATCGCTTCTTGCCTCGCTGGTTCTGGTCGGGTGTAGTCCCGGCCAGCCCGGTGGCGGCAGCGGAGGAAGCGGTGGATTTGAAGTAACCGGCTACGCGGCTCCATTGACCGACAGCGAATACAACAGTCTGACGGCGGAGCAGCAATACCAGGTTCTTAACAAACTACTCGGGACCATCTACAAGGGCATGCCCGTGGATGAGTTTTTTAACGTCTCGGCGGGATTGACCAATCCTCAGGTTCAGTTCACCGATGGCCTTCGCAATATCCGCACCGCATTGCGCACGGACATGGATGCGTCAGCTCGCGCCGCCATAGACGCTTCGATTGTCGGTTTGGATGCTGAAGGCAACGAAAATACCCAGTTGGCTATCTACACCTTCGACGAAGATCGTCCGCGTTCGTTGCCACTTGCGCGAATAGTCGAGTATCCGGTCAGCCGCGATGCATACGTCGAATGGATGGCTTACTTCATGGCGAACACCATCCTTTTCTCGCCGGCGCTGGAGTATGAGACCACTGACATAGTCAACGTGCAAAACGTTTACCGCCGTCTGGCCATCGGTATCCAGAACGATCTGACGGTTCGCCAGCTCGTGGCCCAACAGCTACCGACGCTCGATCGCTGGCGCGTATCGCGGTCCCCGCAGAATCACGCCCTGGAGGCATATGAGCTTTACCTGGGGCTGTTTGACACGGAGGAGGATTCGCGTGAGGGCGGCATCGCCTGCGGCGATCTGTACCTGACGGACGAAGACGAAGGTTACCTTCTGGCTCGCACCGATTTTCCCAACACGACGCCACAATATATTCTCGACGATACTTTTGAAATCACCACTTGCGACGATTTTCACGCCGTGATTGCCGGGCATCCGCTGGTGATACCGCGCGTTACGGAAGTAATCATCAATTATATGATGGACGGACGAACGATTACCGACCGTTTGAACATGGTCGAGTCGATCGTCGGCAGCGGGGCAGAGACCTTCGAAGAGATTATCACGGCGATTCTCTTTTCGCGTGAATATCTGATGAATACCGAACGCCCGGAGTCCTATGAAGAATCCTTTATGGCACTGCTCAGCACGTTGAAATGGGACGTTCGCCACAATCGCGATCAGGTCGACGATCAAATCTTCGACCGTCTGACCAGCAACCCGAACAATACCATCTATCTTGGCCATATGGGCTGGCACAGTATGGACTTGAAAATCGGCCGGACACCGTTTGTGCCGATGGACGCTTTGAGTTTTTCGAACTACCACAAGGCAATTCGGGAAGAGCTGCTGCGGGAGCACGAGGCTTATCGAGGCGCCATGGTAACTGTCAACATGGAAGACTCGAACGGCAATATCAATGGTGTGGACATGGTCGCTGAAGGTCTGATTTTCGGTGATGATGGGAACGGTGGCGTCGAAACGCTGCAATACATCGCGGATCTCTCCCCGCAAGAATACGTTGATTTACTGTTCTTGACCGGGTTGGCGCGCCGCGCTACCTCCGTCGAGATGACCGATCTGATCGATTATCTCGATAACGTCGTAGACCATCTCGTTGTGAGCAATGGAAACCTCGAGGTTCGCGACGGTCGGCATGACGACATCGCGCAGGAAGTCATGGACTACTTGTCCCGACTTCCCGAGTTCTACTACGTCAAGACCGTAAACTGAGAGATTCGAGCTATGAAACGTCGTACCTTTATTAAATCGACGATGGGAGCGGGAGCCGCGGCTTTTCTTCCGTCGTTGACAATGCAGTCGTTATTAAACCCCGCTTATGCGGTACCGGCTTACAACGAACTGAATTTCGCAGCCCCCGCGGTCATGCCGCAAGTCATCAACGTTTTCTTGTATGGCGGCGCCTCGGAGCTTGCCGGTAACCTGACCAATATCGTCGACATCGATGCGAATTCCCAGAATCCGTATCCGAATACCCTGGTCGATCGTGCCAACGCTGCGCCCGGCGCCGGGGTCACTGCCAACGGCTTCTGGCAGGCGGCTGGCGGCGACGCAATGGAATTCATGGTGACCGGCAGCGATGGGGTTAATACCGTCGCTCCGTACATGAGCATTTACCGCACGATCATGAAGCGCAAGAATACGTCTCGTTCGCACCGCGACAATATCTTCATGGGTCAGAAAGGCAGCCTCGACATCGATAACACGCCAGGTATGGGGACGCGCCTCGCCACGATGATGTACCTGAATCGCTCGTCGATTCAGGCCAACACCTTGACTGCCGAGGGCGTTACTATCCCGAGCGTGGAAACGATGCTGTTTCCTTTCATTTCGTTCGAAGGCGAAACTACGTTGTTTGCGGCCGATCCGATGAACGCCCTGCCGTTACGCATGCGCGGTTTGACGCTCGACGAGGCCTTCAACAATCCCTACACGCGTAACGAAGATGGCAACGGCGCCATGCTGGACGCAATCGTCGACAAGATGACCGCGACCTACGCGAACTCGCGATTTCAGAAAGCCATTAACGGTTTCTCGCTCCGCCAGGAACTCGAGACGCGCATCGGCAACTTGCAGAATGCATCCCAGCAGACTCTGCCGACCAACGGAGTAAACGGAGTCGTATTCGATGCCGCCGACCTGAACGACGATATCAACAACAACACGCTCACCTACCCAAACACCGGATTCGGCAATCGTATGCGCGCGGCCGTTACTCTGGCCATTGAGAATCCGACCTCGGTATTTATCGCTCTAGGCACCGACGGTCTCGGTGGCTGGGACGACCATAACAACGGTTTCGACAGATATCCTGGACGCATGACCGATCTGCACAACACGTTGAGGGCTGCCGCGAAGCACATCAACTACTCCGGGACCCAGACGGGTGTAACGCAGACACCAGGTGGCGTGGTGCGTACCACCGACAATATCATCATCAACGTCTACGGCGACTTCGGTCGATTGGTGAACCGCAACAACTCCAACGGTTGG
>Ga0224508_10001967_pt1 | contig 17963 bp, 21 predicted proteins | sample SF_Jan12_sed_USG_4_FD_170157 | JGI IMG/M metagenome (GOLD analysis project Ga0224508, IMG submission 170157) | Sediment microbial communities from San Francisco Bay, California, United States - SF_Jan12_sed_USGS_21 | ecosystem: Environmental > Aquatic > Marine > Sediment | place: USA... | reverse complement strand
GATGGATGATGTAATGGAAGATGAAATGATGGATGATGTAATGGAAGATGAAATGATGGATGATGTAATGGAAGATGAAATGATGGATGATGTAATGGAAGATGAAATGATGGATGATGTAATGGAAGATGAAATGATGGATGATGTAATGGAAACAAATTCTATAGGCGGAATCGATGTAACAATGTCTGCGCCATTAGAGGGATCCCCTGATGCGCCAATAACGATTATTGAATTTGGAGATTTCCAATGTCCTAAATGTAACCAATGGTTCCAAAATGAAAAACCAACCATAGTTGAGAATCACATAGATACCGGAATAGCAAAGGTGTACTTTTTAGATTATAGCTGGTTAGGTGATGATTCAACCTCAGCAGCTCAGGCAGCACATTGTGCAGGTGATCAGGAAATGTATTGGGAATATCATACTCATTTATACAATAATCAAGGAGGTATTAACGAAGGTTGGGCAAGTCCTGATAACTTGAAGGCATTTGCCGAAGAGATGGAACTCGATACAGAAGCCTTCAACGAGTGTCTTGATTCAGACAAGTATGGTGAGAGGGTTACTCACAATAACATGATAGGTGCCTCCCATGATGTAGAAGGAACTCCAACATTTTTCCTTATTAGTCCTGATGGTTCTGTAGAACGAATTAATGGCCCACAACCTTCATCAGTTTTTGACAAGGTTATAGAATCTCTTAGTTAGTTTTCCAAGATGAAATATCACATTTTAAAATTTGAAAAACCTAGTTTTATCTAAATTATTTTTTAATCTTTTTGGCAATCTGGTTGGTCTCTTGCAAAAGTTGTTTTATTACACCAAGATCAATGTCTTCTAATTTTCTAAACCTTACGCAGCTTTTCCCAATGTTGGCTTTGGGCAAATCTTTTTTGTGTTTTTCAGCAACGTAACTTTTCCCATCAGACATACAAGCATAAAGAGAAATGTAGTTTTTCTGATTTGCCAACCCAATTATCATCCAATCACCCTCACGGCCAGATGCATACTTGTAGTGATATGTACCGTATCCTAGCATTCCGAATTTCATGTGTGGCTTTAGATTTGGAACTGTTTTTCGAATAAAGTTGTGTAATTTTTTAATGTCTGCTCGTCTGGGCTCATCTATTGAATTGATGTATTGAGTTGGAGTTTGGGCACTACTCTTCAATTTCAGTAAATTATAGAATATCCATAATATTATTTGTTATCGATAATTGTCTAAAGTTTGAAGGAATTAAAATAGTTCAACTTTTGCCTCAAGGGGAGTTTGAAATTATTTTTTGAAACAATAAGGATTGTAAATTGAAAAATCATTCATTCTTCAGAAATAAAGCTGAAATAATCAGAACCATTCCAAATAATAGGTAAAATGAGTTCAAAATACTCTGATGAAAAATTTGATATGCATCCCAAGTCTTGGCTCTCTGAATACCGGAATTTATCATATTGGTATTTGCTAAAAATGGGTCTTTTTTACAGCGGGTTAGGATTAGTTGCTGCTTTTTTAATTATGGGCATTGAATATTTTGTCTTTGATTATGAAGAACCTATAGTACCGATTTCTTTGATTCAAATTATTCTAGCAGGTCCAGTTGAAGAAACATTATTTTTTGGAATTCCATTTGCGGTTAGCGGTAATTCCTTTGTAGTTTTAGGAACTGGATTACTCTGGGCAAGTGTACATATTTTTAATGCTCAATTTGTCGAAGAAGATAGTTTTTCATATTCAACAGTAGGTTTTGCTATACCACACATCTTTTTCAGTTTAAGAGCTTGGAAAAGTGGAAAAGGTTGGTTTACAATATTATTCCATTCGGCATGGAATGTAATGATTTTTGGCATATCTGTTGCTGTCGGGGAATTTCCATTTACGGTTATTGATGAAAGTTTTCCTGAACTAGACATTGTAATGATTGTTTTTTCTGCAATATTGTTGGGAATAACATATCCTCTATATCGCTGGAGATTGAAAAGAGAAATCAAGAAAAAATTAGAAAAATCCTAATTTAATTAAGAATTATTTTTTAGAAAAATTAACTTGTTTCTACCATGGGCGTTTCGTGGTTTTGATCGGAGAGGAGTACCACAACATGGACAGGATCTTCCTTCCCAGATGATGTAAACTTCGCAATTTGTACAACGCTTTTGTCCTGATTCATATCTGCCCACCTTGTTTTTTCTAGGTTTTTTTGCAGCATGAATAATACAAGTGCCCTTACAAGCCATCTAATTTGAAAATGGGTTTTTTCAGTAATAACTTGTACTATTCTTTGTAGCTTGTATAAAGTACAATTTGAAATTATTTCTTGAAAATGATGATAATTTAGAATTGTATCTTTCTTGTAAGACAATTAGATTTACTTTACGCGATCAAAATATGAAAATTCAGATGAACAAACTTGAAATTTTTTTTCTAACACACTAAAATTATTTTGTTACACATCTAGTATCTCATGATACAAACATAGGTTCTAAAACCTAAAAGTTCATTAAAAACTAAAAATGATTATTTTTGAAACTGAAGCAGATTCAACCTCTATACACAAACAAGCTATTGACGAATTACAGCTTCAATTTTCAAAATTTGGAATTTCCTCAAATCAATCCAAAGTATACATTTACTTGGGTAAGTATGGCTCAAAAACGGCACCTGAGGTATGTCGCGCCCTAAGACTACCAAGAACCGAAACCTACCGACTCTTGGCAACCCTTCAAAACAAAGGAGTGATATCCTCAACATTTCAACATCCAATCAAGTTTTCATCCTTGCCACTTGACCAGGCAATAAAATTAATGGTGAATATGGAAAAGGAACGAGTAAAGAAACTTGAAGCCAAAAGAGATGAGATATCCAAAGTTTGGAATTCCATTCCAAACTTTCACAACGAACCAGACATACAAAAAGACGACAAATTCCAAATTTTACAAGGTGAAAATCAAATTTTTGGTAGAATAAACGACATGATAATCAACACTAAAAGAGAATTTCTAATAATTGGAAACGAAAAGGAATTTTTAAAATTTTATCATGCCAACTTTTTAGAACCGCTTGACAAATCTAATATTGAATTAAAAGTGCTAACAAACTCTCCTGAACGAATTCCTTATGTTTTTGAAGAAATAGATAGAACTAAAGTCAAAAAGATTCCAAAAACAACAAATTGTCACTGCTGTTATGTAATTAAAGATGATGAAGAGGTTATTATTTTTATGGAAAATTCTAAATCAGCTAAAAATATCACTGCATTTTGGACAAATTCTCAAGCAATGCTTTATTCTAAAAAATTATTGTTTAATTTACTCTGGTCAAAATCAAAATCAATACCGCTATAACCAATCTTCATTTTGATAATAAATTTTGGTTACACTTCTATGTGAACAGGAGAATAATCTGCACAATATACAATTGTGGTTCCTCCATTAAATCCACCAAAAAAATCTTGAGGCTGTAATATATTGATTTTACATGAAAAAATCTTGTGCGGGAAATTTTGAATTTCCGTTTACAAAGCATATTACAAAGGATCCGCTTTAAGTATCAAACTTAGTATAAAATTTTATGAGTATTTCTGAAACAGGAACTAATAATGATTCCATTCAGGGAATTATTCTACTCTTAAGAGAAATTGGTTTTATCAAAAACGGCCAATAAAATTTCAAAAAATAGAATATTAACAGAAAATCCAAGAAAAAATAGGCATGATCTAACTTTTAAGTTGTTTTTTAGGCACAAAAATCCCTTTGTCGTTTGTAACTTTTCGAACTGACATTCTAGTAAATAATACCATTAAGTTGAGATAGTATGCAAATTCTACAAGTTGAGGATTCACCAATGATTTGTCAATTGTATTCTGACCTTTTTGGATTCAGAAATCATACAGTTGAATCTGTTAATGATGGACGAGATGGGTTAGCGCTTGCAACCAAAAACAATTATGATTTGATACTACTTGACATGTTGATGCCAGAGTATTGTGGAAGGCAGTTTTTGAAAGACTTGAAAGAGCAAAAACCATCCGAACTAAAAAAGGTGATTGTTGTTAGTCAGATTGAATTTAGCGAAGAAGAATATGAAGAATTGTTAAATTTTGGAATACACTCCATTCAAAAAAAGACTATGGATGTCGTAAAGTTTGAGGATACAGGCGAACTTGAAGTCAAGCGTGATCTAGTTTACTAGATTATTTTCCAGTTTTAAAATAAATTAGGAATTTGAATTAAATTTCTATGTTTTAGAAAATGTTTTAACAAAGAATATTATTAAATTATCATGACTACACTAAAAATAATCAATATTGAAGGAATAGGCTCAACTTATGCCAAGAAACTTGAATCAATTGGAATTAAAAATTCCAATATTCTTTTAAAAAAAGGAAGGACCCCAAAAGGGCGAAAGGAAATAGCTGACCAGTCTGAGATTTCTGGAGATCTAATTCTAAGATGGGTTAATCTATCAGATTTAATTCGTATTAAAGGGGTTGGAGAAGAATATTCAGACCTTCTTGAGGCTAGCGGTGTAGATACGGTTGTTGAACTTGCAAACAGAAATGCGGAGAATCTACAAAAGAAAATGCTTGAAGTCAATGGCGAAAAAAAACTTGTTAGAAGGCCTCCCAGATTAAAGGATGTAGAAGATTGGGTATCTCAAGCCAAGACATTACCTAGGAGAGTAGAATATACTACAGAGAAAGAATTAACTCCAGAAGAAACATATCCCGAGCTAGAAAGTAAGATTGCCAAACTTGAAGCTAGACTAGCAAAACTTTCTACAAATATTGAAACAAAACCAGCTGAGCCAAAACCTGCCCAGATAAAACCTCCCGAACCAAAAAAGGATACACTCCCAAAAGAAACTGAGAAAAAGCCAGCTGAAGTTCCAAAACCAGCTGAAAAGGCAAAACAGCTACCAGCAACATTCAATGAAGCACTAGAGAATGCATACTATGCAGCACCAATGACTGACTTTCACAAATACCGAGCAAGTGTAACAGGTTATTCTCCTGCACCAAACAGATACTTTGTAAGACATACTGCACCTGTGGGCAAAGTCCCAACTACTAACTGGAATGATCAAAAAGCATCTGTTACTGGTTACACACAACCATCAAACCAATACTTTGCAACCAGACAAAGACTGGCATATCATCCAGCAGACAAAACATTTGGTTCTTTTAGTGGTGTAAAGATGACAGTAGATGGTGTCACTATTCAAGAAAAAAAGGCAGAGACACCTAAAGAAGCCCCCAAACCTAAAGGTACACTGCCAAAAGGTTTCTAATCCAATACAATACTACATTATTTTTTTTATTTTACTAATTTCAGAAAAATAATCCTATATTTTTACAAAAAACAATTTACGAAATAGGATAACGAGGATATACTGGAAAATCCTAATCGAAATTAAGATTCTTCAATCTTTTTCGCGTTTTCCTCTTTCTATCTATCTGCCTCTTCAAAGTTTACCCCTTGAGTATCAGCAGGTCTGATAGATTCCTCGTCATTACACTTACACTAAAATAGAATTTAAGGTATTCTAAAAAAAATCTTTAATTTTATTTAAAAATTTTTGTAAATTTATACAAATGTAAATAATACGAAAGATTTTTCTTCATCCTAGATTTTTCTGTTAAAAGAATAAAAAAGAAATTGGGGTTTAGGATTATGTCGGCCAAACAAAAGCCTTGCCCACCTGCATCAAGGGAATCCTAAATCCAGTGTCTCCAAACCCAACATAAGCTCCTGTGAATCCTAGGGCATATTCACCTTTGATTTGAGTTGGGAAATAAGTTCCAACAAGAATTACCTTAAACTCTTGTCCTCCTTCTAGTACTCCAGTTCCGCGAAGAATAAGGTGGCCATCATAGGCTTTTCCCTTTAGCAAAAGTGTTGCCTCTCTTTTCTCCACATCTAACTTGCCTACTGATTCAACTAACCATATTCCATCATCTCCTCTGGTGGCAGTTCCTTCGATGTGAATTTCTGATTCAAGGGCATATCCGCCAACTAGGGCCCAACCATTTGTTCCGCCTCTAAATTGTACTTTAGATTCAGTATCTAAAACATCAACTGGTTTCCTATCTGAGATTTTGGGAATAAAGTCTGATACATCAGCCAAATTGCCATTATCTATTGGAACATCTCCTCGGATGTCTATCTGTGCAAATCCTTGTTGGGATAATGCAGGAACAATTGCAATTAGAATCAATAGTGCTGGTAAAAGTATGCTGTTGAACTTTGATTTCATGTAGATTGTTGATTGTAATGTTTACCTTTAAGGAAAATGGATGATAGATCAGTAAAAGTTAATGGTAAATTTTATTTGTCAATAAAATTGTATAAAGCAATTTTTTGTTTTTGTAACATGGGAGTTGTTACATCTAGTTCTCCAAAAATAGTGTCAGGTTATTCATCGTCTTTGGGTCGTCTACACCAACAGTTTGGGCTACATTCTCTGCTCATTTTTTCTCACAGTTAATCCAGTCGTAAAACATTTGAGATGTTTCCCAAATTATACCTAAATTCTTTTTCAATTTTTATCTCTCCCAGAAAATAATTTTGACCACTAGAAATTATTCCTCTTCTAGTATGGTCCAGGACAATCCCATGAGTTGTTCCCAGGCAGGTGCAGATTCATTGTTCGTTGACATGCCATACTATTGCAAAATTTACTTAAAACGCTAACGAATCAATCGTTCATTCAATTCATCAGTGCCGGCTAAATACTAATCCCGTATACTAGAATCAATTGAAACTCTCACCAAGTACCCTTACCGGTTTTGGTCTTAAGTTTCAATTGTTATTCTTTCCATAACGATTCAGAATCAGTCACCTCATCAATTTTTTGCTCTATTTCATGTGGGAGGGTCCTGCTCCACCATAATTCTCCACAAATTTTATTTTCTCACCAACTCTTACAGATTTAATTACAGCATGTTCCAAAACATCCCGTTCATTACAAAGTAATCTCTACATCGACTAAATTCTTAGTAGGAGGTAGTGAATATACATAAAATCCAATAAAAAGGAAATGACAATTCCATTAATCCCTAAAACAATTAAGACTGCAAAAATTTTGTCTCTAGTTCTCATTTCTAGTCTTCAGGATTGGCAATTTTTTCATACTCTACAAATTGTTTCTCAAGATACTCGTTATCTTCTTTGGTAAAGGTACCATAATCTTTCAAATTGTTTTTGATTTTTTCCAGCTTTTCATTCTCACCAATTTTGTTTTCTTGAAGTTTTGAGATCATACGAATCTTGTGTTGAATTAGAACTTCGGGATCCAGTGCATTTACATCATCTGTCTCTGCATCTGTTTTAATTTCTTGAAATTCTGGGTTTTCAAATAAGGTTTCTTCAGAATCCTCCTCAAAGTCATCATCTAAATCATCATCGTTGCTGCCGAGTTTTTTAATTACTAAAAAAATTCCAACAATAATGCCTACCACTATTATAACAAAATAAGGCAACAATGGAGTCAAGTCTGCAATTAATTTTTCATCAGTCTCAACTGAGATTCCAAAATCTGCGGTATTGTTTTCCTGAGCACTGGCAGTATCTATTCCAAAGGAAATAGAGAAAATTATTCCCAGAATTATAAGAAAAGAAATAGTCAATTGCAATTTATTTTTTAGAATTTGGTATTAAATTTGTCTCTGTTTTTAGAAGTACAAAGCTTAGAATCATTAATAGACCATAAGGAAAATTCTTAGCTTGATGCACAAGATTCTGGGGTTACTAGCGGCATTTACAGTTGTTTTAGCTGCCTTTTCAATTCAAAGCGTATATGCTGAAGATAAAGTGGCAATAGAGATTATTTCAATTGAACCAATTAGGGCAGACCAGTGGACTATGAATTGGGACGCATGTTCATTGGTTGAAAAACTTGGACAGGACTTTAAAATATCAACTGACTTGGAATGGCAATCATTTCATATCGATTTTATCTTGTATCAGGATCAATGTATTTCTGACATTAGAGGACAACCAATAATTTCAATACTTGATGCAAAAAATCCAGAATCTATTTCCATTACTCTAGATGAGCCAATAAAGCCAACAAATGAGCAAAAAATCATAATCACCGATATCTTATCAGCCAAAATCAAAGGCAAGTATGTAGCCTTTTTTGATGTGTGTGCAGGAGACAAGCGACTAATTGCTCCTGAAATCATTGTAATTTCTGACACTGACCAGACACAAGCAGCATTAGGTTCTGTAATTGGTCTGAACTCGTGTTTTGCACATTCAGCAGAAGTTTATGCTGAAAATATTGACTCTATCCAGGTTCAGTTTGGCTCATCTGCCGACCCATCCCAAGTTAGCGATGAGATATCATTAGACGAGGTGGCAGCAATGGAGATAAAGCTAGAGGAGCAAAGAGCAGAGATTGCCGAGCTAAAAGAAGAACTGGTAGGCCTCAAAGAAACATTAAAGGAGAAAGAAGATACTATTATCCAAAAAGATGCGGTCCTAATGGAGCAAGTCAAAGTTATTACAGATTTAGCTAGCATGGTATCAAATACAATTTACGAATCCCTAAAAAAGGTGTTCCAGTTTTAGGTTTTTCATAATCGGTAAAATTCTGTAAATATCTTTTTAATAATCTCTTACAACAGGATAAATTTTTTTTTAGCCAAAAACTTTAAACCATTTGGTGCCGTATAGACCGTTGGGTTTGGGGGATAAAATAGCAGGAAAACTCGCATGCCAGAATTATGGTATTTCATGTAGTTTTATGACCACAGAAGATGCCGCTGAGAAAATTGTCACAGAATTTAAAGAACATTTACTTGATGAACATTTCATCGATTATCCCGAAGGAATGTTAAGAAAATCAATAGAGGAAAAACAAGTTTAACTAGAAATAATTTTATTCAAAAAATAATTCATCCTCACGAGGAAAACTAATTCAATGAATCAATTTCAGTAATTTTTGCCATTAAAACATCAATGTCTATTGGCTTTGCAAGATAAGAGTGCACACCTTTTCTTATCAATTCATCAAAATCATTATCAGTGCTAGATGATGCAGTAAAAATTACGATTTTCTGATTTTTTATTATATTATCTGCAATTAGCCGTTCAATAACATCAATTCCCGAAAATTCAGGCATAGATAAGTCCAAAAGAACCAAGTCATATTGATTTTCCTGAATCATCTTTAGTCCATCTTTTCCATTATTTGCCGATGAAAATTCATGACCCATACCCGTAGCAGTAAGATCTACATATTTTATTATGTCTGGATTGTCGTCGATTCCGAGAATTTTCATACTTTATCCTTCTGAATTGGTATTATAAAATAAAAGGTGCTTCCCTCATTCTCCACACTCTCCATGCTGATTTTCCCTCCTAAATTTTCTATTATTCCCTTACAGATAGACAAACCCAATCCAGTACCACCATGTTTTCTCGTCCTAGAGGTATCAGCTTGATAGAATTTTCCGAAAAGTTCCTTTTGTTTTTCTTTGGCAATGCCAATGCCATTATCAATGACAGAAAATTTTACGTTAGGTCCCTCTTTTTGGACCTCCACTTTTACTTTTCCAGTGCCTTCAAGTACAAAATCAATTGCGTTATAAATCAGATTGGTGATTACCTGCTCAATTCTATCTCTATCGCTAACAATTACAATATTTTGATCAGAGTGAAAAGACATATCAATATTTTTTTCTTTGGATGCAAAACTAAACGAAGTTTTTATGCTTTCTAGTAAAGAATTTACCTCAAATTCTTTGGAATCAAATTTCATTTGACCTAACTCTAACTTATGGGTGTCCAAAAGATCAGTGATTAATTTTCGTAATCTTGTGGCATTTGCAATAATTGTCTTAACTGCATCTAATTGTTTGTCATTTAATTCTCCTAGTAAATTTGGTTTAGTTAGTGCTTGAGAAAATCCAATGATTGGGGTAAGTGGTGACTTTAATTCATGTGTAACTACAGAAAGGAATTCTTCTTTTAATTGATCAATTTTTTCTCGTTCACTCAAATTTTGCTTTGTATCGTGTAGCTCTGAAATGTCTTTTATTACCACATTTCGTCCAATCAGAGCATTGTCATCATCATACAAATTGGTGGGAGTTAGTTGTGCAGGAAATTCCCCGCCGTCTTTTTTTTTCATCCAAACTTCGGTGGTCTTTCCCTCTCCAGTATTTCGCCAGTTTGCCATATTTACTCGCATGTTACTTACACTCTGGTCAGAGGTGTGGTCAAGAAGATTCATCCCAATGGCCTCATCTTTGGTATATCCTAATTTGTCAACGTATGCCTTGTTACAATCTATAATTATTCCGTGATAATTTACCGTCCTGTACAAATCTGGAGAATTTTCATATAGACTCTCATATTTTTTTATTTTAACAAGATCTTGCAGCCATTTTATTTCAGAAATATCTCTAAGAATCGTTGCACTGCCGATTAGTTTTCCATCAGAGGAGTATCGGTTATTTGAAGTTAAAAGTACCTTTACTACTTCTTGATCTTTTGAAAGTAAGTTAATTTTTCTATTATATACAGAACCTGATTTTTTCCAAGTTTCAAATGAATCTGAGATTTGGTGTTTGTCGCTTGCTGGAGAATGATCAAACAAACTCATGCCAATGACCTCATCTACAGTATAACCAAGTCTTTTAGCGTAATCCTCATTACAATCGATAATAATCCCGTTTAAATCCACAGAACGAAATAATTCTGGTAAAGTCTTTCTGATTTTTGGGCGATTGGTGCTAGGTCTTTCCAAGTTTTTTGTAGGAAAATCTTGTTTTGACAACAAATTGGGTGGTGTAATCGTTTAATTAAATTTATTTTAAAACCACATCAGTATCCAGAGAATCATTTAATCTCTTTGTCAATTGTGAAATCTTTTCTTTAATTTCTCCATAGTTTGGAAATTCATTGCTTTGAACATTCGATAAATCAATTTGATCAATTTGGGAGAGAAATTTTTCTATCTGATCAACAAACAAGGGATCAACGATGTCAATTGACAAATCCAAAGTATTCCTAGAGTGTTGTAGTATACTTTTTAGCTCTTGTTCTTTTTGTCTAAGATTTGACAGATGATCTTGAGTGGAATTACTTGTAGATTCTTTTAAGAATTTATTCAAAAGACCGATAGATAAAAGAATGGAGTTGAAATGGTTTTTCATCGTTTGACCAACGTAAATTTTTCTTCTGTTTCGTGATTCTTCTTGGGCAAGAATAATTTTTTGAATATTTTTACTGTTTTCTATTCCAATTCGAATATTTTCTTCGATTTTTAGGTTGCTTCGATGCGATAAATAATGCAAAAGTATGGCAAGAAATGCTCCAATTGCAATATCACCCATAATTAATTTCATCCATCCCGACAAATCACAACCAGGTTTTAGATCAAACAGTTCACAACCCTCTGATGTAGCAGCAAAGGCCCAATGAAGGATAAATGTACTGGAAAAAAATGCAATTAAAAACAACATGGAAATAAAATTAAAGTTCTTCATACTCTAGTCATAAAATTTGTAATATTTTATCTATTCCTAAAACTAAATTTCTAGATGAAAGCAAGTTAAATGAATCTAATTTTTTTCCCAAAAAACTAATATTCAAATTGTGTAACAGAATTACTCTTGAGTCTAGTTGGTAAAAGAACAATTTTGCTACTACTTACTGGAGTAGGTCTGGTTTTGTTTTGGAGAGGGATTTGGGAAACTTCGGCAAAACTTTTTTCAGAAGAGATAAGTTTGATTCTTGGATTGATAATTCTAGTTTCTGTTGCAGTCTTTGAGCGGCGACAACTTTTTCAGTTTTTTGGAGGTGGAAGATAAAATGCTTAATTTTTCCCCTCAATAATTTCAAATTTTTCAATTTGAAATATTCTTATGTTTGGATTATAACTAGAGAATCTATGGAAAAAATTTGCTTTGATTGTGGAGTAAAAGATCAACAGTGGACTGGTCCAGTTTTCTCCTCAGCTGAAAAACTCAAGGCATTTTATGAGGAACTCGGTGTTTCAGATCCCCTCATTGATAAAATGCAAACCGGGGATTTACTTTGTTCAAAATGTGTAGTAAAGGCAGAGTGTAGACATGCCTTGAAATTCTACAACTATTACCAAGAAAAATGGACACCTGAACAATATGAAATTTGGGCCAAGAACAATGCCAGACTAATATCTATTGCAGAATCTGAATTAAAAGAGCCAGAAAGAGCGGACACCAATAGTACTACAATAGTGCAAACAGCAAATATTCCCAATGAAATTAATGTAAAAGCAGAAAAATTGGCAGTCATAAAAGGAAATCCAATAGAAAAGGGTCATTCTGATTCTTCCGGTCAGGCAATAATTGATAGTGAATTGGCAATAAAATTTGAAGCGTTTTGTGCTGCTCATAAGGGAAAAATTATTGATTGGAACACAAGCCAAGAAATTGATTCGGGAAATTGGTTTATCTTTATAAGATATACAGATTGATTTTATTTCAAACTAAAAAAATCTAGCATGGTTATTTTAATACGTAAAAATGAATTATGATTTGTTGTATTGATTCAGACTGACATGAAATTAAATAATATATTTTCTTCTTAGAATTATGAACCAGATACGGGAATGTCCTACCTGTTTAAAATTAGGTATAGGAGTTCCGTTAATAAAAAAAGATGATTACAGGATCTGCCCAGTATGTGGTTAGATTCATTGAATAGCCTTTTTTAATTAATTTAAAAAAGGGGGATTAGCGATTTATCACTTTATTCAGAAAATATTAACAAATAATTTGAATTGTAACTGATTTTTATTCAGTAGCTTCTCGGATTAATTGGCCTAGTTGTATGTCTTTTCCTTCAGGCAGTTCTGTTATTCCACCATTCAAGCTTTCAGTTACCACACCTTTGCTAGCAAGAACCTTGGTTGCCATCAGTGAAGTGTTTCCAGCCATGCAAACAAGCAAAGATTTTCCTTTGGAACCTTGCAAGTCTTTACTTAGTTCTTCTGGAATTTGTTGGGTCGCTAATAACTGCCCTACGGTTCTGGCTTTGGGTACTGAGATTTTCGATTTATCAACACCGAGTGATTTTGCAATTAGCTCAATTCCTTCTTCTCGTGGGGTAAATTGAGTATGAATCCAAATTATTTTATCATAATCTTCAATGTTTGATACAGCTTCCGGGAGAGTGACCTGAATACGGTTTTGCTTTTTGGACATCTCCTCTAGTCTCTTTTTGTACTTTTGAATTCCATCTGCAACTATTACAACAAACTTTCCTCCTCCACCAAAGTTTGCCATCTGAATAACAGCATACAGTTCAAGAGCACTACTTTCTCCAATATCGTGCCCCTTTTCTACAAAGAATTTTAAAAGGTGTTTTGCCTGCTCAAAATCTACTTCATGTTGTCCTTCATACATTTCAGGTTCGTATAATGTCAAGCCAGATGCTTTGTCTTTGGTTCTAATTCCTGCTACATCTTGAGTAGCAGGTGGGAATATCACGTGTAGTGATTTTTTTCCATATTTTTCCGATATGTATTGACTTAGACCACCAGAAGTTCCCCCTGTACCAAAAGTAGTGATAATTCTAAATTCTTCAAGAGAAAGTCCTTGTTCATGCAATTGTTGGTCTATCTCTGGTGCGGTAACTGTTCTATGAACATCAATGTTGAGCTTGTTGTCATACTGTTGGGGACAAAAACAATCGTAAATCTTTGCAAGAAACTTTGCCAGGTTTATGATGTCTTGACTAGCTAAAAGAGATTGAATCTCTGAACTTTCTTTATCAAAAATAGCAACATCGAATCCAAGCTCAGATAACTGTTGACGAATATTAGCAGCAGTTGCTTTTGCAGCCAAAAGATTTGGATTGTCTTTCATTCCAGGAGCAGGACAGATATCCATGTCGAGATCCATTATACGAATATTCTCATTTCTCAACTCCTCAAAGACTCCCTCCTGTAGTCTTCTTGATACAAGTGAAACCACAACTAGTCCAAGCTTTGATAATTGCCCAAGGGCAATCCCAAAGTTACCAGAAGTTGCCTCAATTACGGTCTGTCCGCTTTTAAGCTTCCCAGAAATAATAGCATCATGAATAATGTGAACTGCAGGTCTGACTTTGATTGAACCAGTAGGTAAATTGGAATCAAACTTGCCAAAAACTTTAAGATCTGCATCGGCTAGATTCAAGTTGTAAACATTTTTTGCACATTCCTTCAAATCTTCAGTAAGATCAATTAGTGGTGTTGGGTTGACAATCTTTCCATTATCCTGATGAGGTACCTTACTCCAAATATCTTGCTCAAAGCGCTCAAGTAGCGCCTGGTCAATATTATTTTCTTTAATTACCTCCAAAAATTTTTCTCCTCGATAATCTCCTCTGTAAAAATATCCTATAAATACCTGAAGAGGCTGGTTTTCTTTTTTCTTCCTCTTTCCAAATAATAGTGGAGGTTAACATCCAAATTTCTGCGCCCATGGTTCATCAGCAAATTCACTTTTTGAACAAATTGAGGGAATTATCTCAGCATGCCCTGCCTCTAAAATCTCTTCACTTAGATTTAGATTATTACAGTAAATTACTCCGATAATTCTACCATGACTTCCTTTTGTTTGCAAGTCATCCTCATCAACTAGAACTGGAGTACCGATTGGACAAATTGTTTCAATGTAGTTTCTTGCTTGGGTGTAATCATCCTCTCCATACTCTGGAGTGTTAACTAGTACGAATCGTATTGATTGCCCATCAACATCGATGGTATCACCATCAATAATCCTGGTTACAAATCCAGAAATACACCGAGCATTGCCTTGACAACTTTGTGTTACTGGTAGGATTTTGGATGGTGAATCATGTTGTGATGTAATAAATTCATTATCTTCTGGGGACTCTGGGATTTCCATTTCTTGAGTCTTCTCTGGTACATCCCCAGAGGATACTTGTTGTATGGCAATAGCACCAAATATCATCAAAGCAAAAACTACAACAAAACATACGGCGCCTAGTCCGATAATGGTATTTTTTCTCATCTTTTACCAATACGATAACACATGAAGTAAAGATTTTGCCAAAATTATCCTTATTTCTCCCCTTCCAAGGTAAAAATCCCGTGGGCTCCGGCCATAAAGGCCAAAACAAACTCATTTAGGCTTCGCATATGTATTGCCTTATCCCCAGAACCCAGTTTTTCAATTTCTTTTTTTAGTTCGTTTTGAGCCGCTGAGAATATCAAATCATTTTGCTTTTTCCTATAGTCTAATTTTCTTGCTATGGTTGGTAAATCAGGATTCTCCCTGTAGTTTGGCTGGTTTAGAATAGGTGAGAATTCAATTTCCAAGTATGGTCTTTTCTTCTCACGTCTAAGATAGTTGATAATTGGTTTTGCCTCATCATTTTGTGCTATTACGCACAGATCTAATTCTCCTAACGACTTTAGATACTTGATAAATCTAAAATGTCTCATCCTACCCTCGTGTTTTTCTACCTGGTGCACTTCAATTTTTCCTGAATCAGAAAGCACCACAGAATAGATTAGCTTGTCACAGTAAACTCCTATACTAGTTGTACCATCCATGGTGTTACACATTGACTAAAGCTCAACTCTTTTGTAAACTTTTTAAAAAATTAAAAAGATTGCACTTGCAATTCTATTGTTTACCCACGAAATTTCAAGTTTTGTTAACTCTTTGTTTTTGTTTTGTCAAAAACAATCTGGAATTAAAATTAAATTAATGAGTTTTGGGATTGCTCACATGTTAGGTCCAATAGGTTTTGTACTTGCAGCAATTGCTAGTCTAGTTGGGTTTTGGGCATACCTAGAAAAGATTGTAGGGTTGTAGATACAGCAGAGATTAACAAATACTGTAGTGTCTGAAAAAGTTTGTACTTACAGAGGAATCGTTCATCTTAGTTATATACGATTTATGTGTATAGATATCATGACAAACATTACAATGTGGAAATGTTATAGATGTGAGCTGACATTCAAAGAGAAAGCTCATGCAGAATTTCACAAAGATTTGGAAAATCATAATTCACAAAAACTAATGTTTTCAATGGCGTAATTTACTCGAGAAAAATGACTATCAACCAAATACTATCTAAAGATAACTATCTATTACAAAGGTTGGTTTATTAATTACCTAAATTACTAATTTCATAATCATGTCCCACAGAAAATTAATTCTTTATCATCTCAACATACTAAATTCAGATGATAGCGATGAAATAATTGATGACTATGATTGTGCCTAGATTGTAATTATTTTGATTCATCTTCCTTTAGCTTGGCAGCACATTCATCACAGAGCATAATTTCTATTCCTATAACGTCTACTGGCTTTTTGTTTTCATGATCGCATGATATTGTCATCTTGGATTTTATCATTGAAAAGCTAGATTTTAAATTTTTTATGGTAAAATATCAAAGGCAGGCAAATCTGGGTTGACCTCAGACCGTGGAGGATTTTGAGTATCTTCAAGGTATTCCTCAAACAACTCTTGCTGGTATATTCCCCCTACAACAAAAACAGCTGCAACTATTCCTGTAGAGATTGCAAGGGCAATGCCTAACATTACAATTGTTTTCAATATTGTATTGTCTGGAGGTCTAAAAATAAAGATATATCTGAAAATAGTAAAAAGTCAGATTTGCCCATAGAATGCATGAGAGATCAACTCCTCAAACTTTGTACGTGTACTGGAATTGAGATATCCACTGCAATTGGAGTTACTCTGTATTTGCTATATCTTCAAGAGCCAATCTTGACTCTGATATCAAGTGTAGTCTTTGCCAAATTAATCGTGTTTCACTTTATAATGGACTGGTATGACAAGAAAAATTCAAAGGAAATATCTCAAAACTTAAGTCTCAAAAATACCTAGATTACATGTGAAACCTCAATCCTGTAGGAACTGTGGTATGGAGTTGTATCAAAATCAAAGAGTTTGCCCTAAATGTGGAAGAGAAACTGACCAAGATGATCCTGATAAATAAAATGTGAAAGACATCTTGAGTGAACTTACCTTTTCAAATGTTTACCTGTTAGTTCTTTTTGTTCTACCTAAAACTTAAGTTCCAAGAAAAATAATGTGATTCATTGAGTGAAGATAATCAAAACAATAGTGAGAAGAAAAAAGAAAAGGACCGTTTTTATGAGCCAAAGAATTGGGATAGAAAACTTACCATAGAAGGACCAACTGGTTCAGGTACAACCGTTTACTGTGGGCAATGTGGCCACGTTATCAATGAGGGAGACAAGTTTTGTACAAAATGTGGTACTGAATCAAAAAAATAAAGAATTTTGAATTTGTTTTCAGTTTTTGATTGTTTTTGGGAAAAATTAGGCTCAATTGTCAAAAACCAATATGACGCGTAATACTCTTTATATTCAATATTCACCTAATAGTATTATTAGAAAATTGGACGATTTTCTTTGTAGTTTTGTCTCGTCCGATTTTTTTCATTTATTAAAATTCCAGATTTGGATAAATTGTTTTAAATTAAAATAATATTTTTCTCGTAATGAACAAAAACTTTCGATACATAGCAATACTTGCAGTAATACCATTGTTTACTGCTGGTTTGACTTCGGACTACTTTACTGAAGCTAATGCCCTAAAATCAAAGGGTACTGGAATCACCAAATATGGCAGCTCAACTAACATTTGTGGTCTCCAATTCTGTTCTGAAATCCCAGGTGGAAAAGACGCTTGGCTGGAATCACAAAAAACAGGAGAATCAAAAGATGTTACTGTTCCACCATCTTCGAATTCCGCAAGCTCAATCAAAAAACCAACAGTACAACCCACTGAAGAATCATCAATAACAGAAGCAGACTTGGGATCTCTTGTTAGATTATCAAGGGCAAATGTTCCTGCAACCATTCCAATGCACCAAGGATTCTATGATGGCGGTGAGGTTCACTTTATCATAACTGATTCAAGTGATCCTACACATGCAGAAATCATCACAGAAAGCCAA
>Ga0224508_10001966_pt1 | contig 17965 bp, 18 predicted proteins | sample SF_Jan12_sed_USG_4_FD_170157 | JGI IMG/M metagenome (GOLD analysis project Ga0224508, IMG submission 170157) | Sediment microbial communities from San Francisco Bay, California, United States - SF_Jan12_sed_USGS_21 | ecosystem: Environmental > Aquatic > Marine > Sediment | place: USA... | reverse complement strand
ACAAAGGTTCTGGGCACGCGGATACTTCTCGACCACGTCCGGCAACGTCACGGACGATATCATCCTGAACTATCTGGAATTACATTCCAAAACCGATGCTACCGGCGTCAGCCGGTAGTGGTTCACTGCCTCGCCCCGTGCAATGCTCCCCACATTGCTAACCGATCAATGAGCACAGTATTCCTTTGTTTTTGGCAGCGTCGTATCGAATTCTCTTTCAGGTTGGCGTGCCAGCTATCAAAGGAAACAGTGTATTTGACCAGCATTGTATGGAATACTGAAGCCCAACCACGACCGCACTCTAGCGTGGAGTGTTGGCTATCAAGAAGACAGCGACCGCTCTCGTCATGGCGCTTGGGTTCAGCGGATGTGTCCAGGTAGCGAGACCAGTCGCGACAACGCCATCTGTGGTCGAACCCCAGATCAAAGTACGGCATATCGACATCAGCACGGATTCAGTTCCAAGCGGCGCGTGCAAAGTCACCTATCCTCCCGATCCCGAGATGCGAGACCTTCGGTGGGTGGCTGCTTCTGATCTGAGTTCATGCCAGGACATGGCACAGGACGCGCTCACCACGTTTCAAGCGCAAGGATGGGTGTGTGAGGAGCGAGAAGCAGTTCAAGACCGAGCTGACGAGGGGCCAAGCGGACCAATGTCCTGGGAGTGCAGGAAAATGCCAACCGCGGTGTCCGATGAGCAGTGAGCACTGCCGCATCTCTGATGATGTTCGGATCTACCTACACGCCCTGGGGATCGCAGTGGCACGGTCGAACAAAAATCAGACTTGCCAACAGTGAGCGGTAGTTCTGCTCGAAGCGACGGACGCTTGATGCGGAGTGGCGCGCGCCGTAGCGGTGATTCCGAACAAGATCCTCTCATTGATCCGACACCGAACTCAGCTCCTGCGGCACCGGAACAAACTGGAAACCTTTAGTGATGCTAAAACTCACCTGGTAGCCAGATACCGCTGCCACGATGCATAGAAGGATGAGACCAAGCCAAAATTCCTTCCCGACAAGGCGCTGCATCAGCCTCCATAGCTTGGCGACACCATCTAACCTTTTTGGTGCTGAGAGATATTCCATAGCCCGATCCTCAACTTGAGCCAGGCTACGAAGGGGTCAAAGGACATGCCAACATCAAAGACCCCTCTCGCAACCTGACTGGGTTGCGAAAAAGGCCCTTGGCGAGCGTCGCAGAAGGCCTCCCACAATAGCCTTCGTCGTCAAGGACATTCAGAGATACATCTGCGTAAATATGCAGGTATCTCCGAGTGGTCAGTCTTAAACAGCTGGCAGGCAAACTACGACGCCGAATGCCCAGCAACTCTAACTGATCGTGCTATGTCGATACCTAGAAATATGAGTCTCTTTTCGGCACATTTCAACTCTGCCGAGTTTGATACAGCGCCCGGATGGAAGGTATTCGTTCAGCAGGGACGCCGATTCTCTCCTCCCATCTCTGCACGGTCGACTCATCAGCGCCAATGCGCTGTCCCAAGCCTTTCCGTGTTAAGCCAAGATTGCGCCTGACCGCAACAAGCCATTCCGATGAGTTCCTCGGTGGCGGATACGGATCATACCCCAGCCACCCAATCAGCCTCGGCATGAACCGAACCATCGGCTCTCGGTAGTCATTTTCCCAATTAGAATAGGACGCATCACTGATTCGGAGCGTTCTTGCCACTTCCTCCTGTTTCAGGCCAGCTTTTACCCGTCGCTTCTTCAAATGCTCCCCAAGCGTTTCGGGGCACTCTTTGAACCCTTTGAATCTCTTCACTTTTATCGTCAGAGGGCCAAAAGGTAGGAATGGGACAAACAGCTGCAGATGCGGTTATCTCGACAACCCACTGCTCGCCTGCGCCAAGGCGCCGCGCTGTGCGCGCGACTACCAAGGGCGCATTTCCGGTCCGCTGTTCGACCGCATCGATCTGCATATCGACGTGCCGGCGCTGGCACCCCAGGAGATGTCCCAGCCGTCTGCAGGTGAAAAACGCGCGGTGATCGCAGAACGGGTCGCGCGCGCCAGGGACATCCAAGCCGAACGCTTCGCAAAGTCCAAAAAAACCGGTCTGCGCACCAATGCCGAGGCCGAAGGCGAGCTGCTCGATCGGATCGCGGTTCTCGACGACAAAGGTCGGGAGCTGCTGCTGCGCGCCACCGAACGCCTGCACCTCACCGCGCGCGGCTACCACCGGGTGCTGCGCGTGGCGCGCACCATCGCCGATCTCGAAGGCGCGGAGTCCATTGCGCGCAGCCATATCGGCGAAGCCAGCGCGTTCAGGCGGGTCGCCCTCGAGCGCAAATCCTAGTGGTTCGTTTCGATCACAAGATTCCCTTGCGATCGAAAGCAAACGAACCACGATTCCTAGGATTCTGATGGTCTCTGCGGTCAATCACTCGGGAATCGAGCGATTGAACCAGACCACGAGAGCATGGCCGGATCAGGTTGACCCATCAGCAATTCCGCACCGCCTTAACCCTTTCTTCACCAAATTTTGCGATATTGGCGTCCTGGTCCATGTGATCCTGGGAATCCGAACCTCGCCCCACCTGTTTTGGCGGGCGGGCGGATTCCCAGGGTCGCATGGACCAGGAACGATCTTGCCAGGTCGGGGTTAACAAGCGGTTAAATCCGACTGTTTTTCTCGCCGTTGTCATGGAGTCCGATGGCAGGGAGTCCGATGGCAAGCGCCAATCAACCTGATCTGACTGTTCTCTAGCGTATCGACCCAAACCTATGATTCACACATGTTTGGAAAAGTTGGCGCACTCGTGGTGTGATCACGTCGTTCGATTCATCCCGCGTTCGGCATCCAGGCCTGGATTAACGGCATGACATGAAAGCCAGGCAAGACTTCTGATGTGGTCGCGCCACTGGAAGCTCAAGACGTTCGCAACTGCTTGAACAGTTTTTTCGCCAAGGTCTCGGCGCGATCCCAGTTCCATTCGCCATTGGCGACCAAAAGCACGCCAGCACCGTCTTCCGGATCGAAATACATCATCGAGCTGGTGCCGGGATCCGTGCCGGTATGGCCGAGCAGGCCATGTCGCGAACCGATGCTCTCATAGTACCAGATGAGCCCCTGACCTTCGACGACCTCCGGAAATTGCTCTGCGCGCATGGCCATAACGGATTGGTGTGACATCACCTGCATGCCATCCAGCTCGCCGAACTGGATGAACATCGTCAAAAACCGTGCGAGCTCGGAGGGCGATGCGCGCAGCAGGCCGTCGGGATAGGTGGGAAAGCCGATATGGCCTGCTGGCTTGAAGCCTGATGACGGCTTGCCCTTGTAGGGCATCGCGACCGTGTCCAGATTCAGATCGGCAAGCCGCCAGGCCGCCGTGGTCATGCCGAGCGGTTGAAACAGACGCTCCTCGGTGAATCGCTCGAACGGCATGCCGGCGATCGCTTCGACCAGATGGCCGAGAAGCCCGGCGCCGATATTGGAGTAGTCGTAGGCCTTACCCGGGCATTTCTTCTTGAAGTTCTTCTTGCTGTAGAACTTGCCGGACGGCGTCAGATAGTCCTTCAGAAACGTCCCAAGGTCGACCGGCGAATCGCCCTGGACATAGTGATCGGCATAGACGCCTTCATATTCGTCCTCGCGGATCGAGGAGGTGTGGCTGAGCAGCTGGCGGGTGGTAATCGGCTCGTTGGGGCAACGGGGATTGCGCACTGCGAAGGACAGGTACTCGTTGATGTCGTGGTCCAGATCGAGGGCGCCGTCATCGACCAGCGCCATGACCGCGGCCGCGGTGACGGTCTTCGACACCGACGCCCAGACGAACAGGGTCTCCGGCCGGACCGGCCTGTTCTCCTCGATATTGGCCATGCCTGCGACCGCGGTGCAGGCGGTGCGTCCGTCCTTGACGACGGCCACCGACAGGCCGGGAACGCCGAGTTTTTCCCGCTGCTTTTCGATGTTCACGCCGCAGGTCTCGTCATCGAAGGCGACGTCGTCGCTTTCCGCTTCGTAGCAGGCCGAAAGCAACAAGAGAAGAGAAGCGACCAACGCCGGCATGAAGGCGCCGAGCCTGATCCGCACCGTGGAAACCAACAGCGCCGTCCTTTCCGATATGTCGTCAATTGCAATGCATCGCCTCGAATTGACGATCTGTCCCTACCGGCCGCGGACTATGCGTCATCCTTGGAGGAAACGCCATCCTCGAAGGCTAAAATGGTCCAGTCATCGCCCTTTGCGCAGCAGGCGAGGGCAAATTCCGAATGGCCGTGGACATCGCGCACCACCCAAGGCGGGCCGCCGCTCTCGCTTTCACGATCGACCACCGGCGCTTGGTCTTGGTCCGCGCTCGAGCCATCGGCCCGCATGACATCGAAGGCGCCAAGATCGCGCGTGAGGCCGGTGCCGCGCGCTTTGACATAGGCTTCCTTCCGGGTCCAGATCCGAAAGAAAATCGCTCGCCTTCGAAACTCCGGCGCAGCTTCGAGCGCTTGCCGCTCCCTTTGCGAAAACACGGCCTTGGCCACGGCGCTGATCTCGACATCATCTGCTATTTGCTCGATGTCGACGCCGACCGGCCGTCGCCAGGCGAGCGCCACCGCGGAGTGATCGCCCGAGCTCGACAGGCTGAAGCGGAGAGCCGCGCTGAGATCACCGGCGTCAAGGCGCGGCGGCTGGTGCAGCTTGGCCTCCAGCGGAACGTCGGCGGGCGACGTCTTGAGATAGCGTGCAAGCACGTCGCGCAGATGCGCGTGGCGGAGGATGAAACGGCGGCGGTCGTCGTCCCGCCGAAAGCGCTCAGCACGCGCACGCTCATCGGGGCCGAGCACCGAGACTGCAGCATCGGCAGGGGCCGCCCCAAGCTCCAGCTTCCGCAGCCAGAGATGAACCTCCGCCCCGGCATTCAGCGCCACCATCAGGTCGTCAACAGACATGCCCGCACCGAGAACACCGGCCCTCACGGTAGGCTCGACCCCAAAGTCAAGGCCGGCCCGCCCCGGGCCCCGCCCCGGGCCTTAGCCGAAGATGTCGGCGGTGATGCTTGCGTACCAGCCGTCCGCCTCCTCGCGGGTCTGCAGTCGAAGATCGGCGCTCTCGCCAACCTCGCTGATGAAGCCCTCGGTCTTGGCGATCTTCTCGTCGGTCGCCTCATAGCTCGCGCCGACCTTCATCGTGTCCTCTTCGGCAACCGTGCTCCAGCAGGTGTTCCTGAAACGCGCCGGGAACAGATCGGAGCCGGTGAGCGCGTTTCGGATCGCCATAGCGCAGACCTTGGCCTGGCTGTTCGCCGAGAAACCGGATTTCGGCATGTCGCCGGCGATCGAGGCGTCGCCGATCACATAGACGTCGTCGACGATGGTCGAGGCCATGCTGTGCGGATCGATCGGACACCAGCCGCTGTCGTCGGTGGCGCCGGCGATCTCGGCGATCAAGCCGGCCTTTTGCGCGGGAATGACGTTGGCGGCATCGGCCTCGAACACTTCGCCATCTTCTGTCGTGATCGTCATATCAGAAGCGTCGACCCCCGCGACTTTGCCGCCGAAATCGCCGGGCACCCACTCAACCATGCCGTCATAGTGATTGGCCCACGCTTCCTGGAACAGCGCCTGCTTGGAGTGCTTGTCCTTTGCATCCAGGATCACGATCTTGGCGCTCGGATTGCTCTCCTTGAAGCGCTTGGCGATCATGCAGACGCGCTCATAGGGCCCGGGCGGACAGCGAAACGGGTTGGGCGGGGCGACCATGACGAAGGTGCCGCCATCGCGCATGGCGTCGACCTTTTCCTTCAAAAGCCGGGTCTGCGCACCGGCCTTGTAGGCATGGGGCATGATCTCGGCCGCGGCTTCGTCGTAGCCCTCGATCGCGTCCCATTTGAAGTCGATGCCAGGGGCGAGCACCAATTTATCGTAGTCGACGGTCGACCCGTCTTCGAGAGTGACGGTTTTGGCGGCCGCGTCGACACCCGATGCAAACGCGTTGACCACATTGACGCCGTGGCCTGCCAGGCCATCATAGCTGTGGGTGATGCTGTCGAAATCGCGGAGGCCGCCGACGTAGAGATTGCTGTAGAAGCAGGTGGTGTACTGAGGATTGGCTTCGATCAAGGTGACGTCCAGGTCGGGCGCATCCTTCTTGAGATATTTCGCGGCCGTGCCGCCGCCGGCGCCGCCGCCGATCACCACCACGCGGCCAGCGGATTGGGCGCGGAGAATTGCGGGTGCTGCGAGAAGCGCCGTGCCCGCCGCGGCTGCCTGGCCGAAGCGCCTTCTGGAAATGCCGATCATCTGAAGCTCCCTTCTTTGTGTTGATGCGCCTTTTCGGCGCGGTCGATATCGTCGTTGCTATTCGCCTGCGACCTGTTCGAAATAGGCGGCAAGCGCCTCCATTTCCGCCTGCCCGAGCGAGCGCGCCACGGAGCGCATGAGCTGGTGATCACGCTCTCCATCTCGATATTCGCGCAGCGCTTCGACGAAATAGGGGGCGGGCAGGGCGTTGATCGGCGGAATGGCGGTCTCCGAGCCGGCGCGATGACAGGCGACACACTCACCGGCGAGGTATTCGCCATAAGCGAGGTCGGTCGCATTGGCGTCAGTGACATTGCACCATAGTATGCTTGTGCCCAAAAGCAGTCCAGCAGTGATCCGCATCAAACAAACCTCCCAGAACATCTTGCACATATTCAATTTCTAAATGAATACAGCTGCTATCTTAGCTTTGATTCATTCTAAATTGTAAATTTAGTGTTTTCATCTTGAATTTTTCTGCCCTTGGTATTGTATTTGTTGTATGGATGATGACTCGATTCACGAGGAGGCGACCACGAAAGCCATGGATCATCTCGAGGAGCAAGTGCTGAAGGCGGCGGACTTTCTCAAAGCGCTCGCCAATCCCCACCGTCTCATGATCCTATGCCTCCTGCGCGATGACGAGTTCGCGGTGAGCGAGCTGGAGAAGAGACTCGATTTGCGCCAGCCGACGCTCTCCCAGCAGCTTGCCCGCCTGCGCGAAGACAATCTTGTCGCGACCCGCCGAGATGGCAAGCAAATCCACTATCGACTGGCGAGCGAAGAGGTGCGGCGCACCATTGCGCTCCTCGACGACATGTTCTGCTCGGGCGCGCTCGCGGCGGGCGAGCTGGACGAGCGCGCGGCGCGGCTGCTCGAAGACACGGGTTGATGACCAGCTCTTGTCGACGGTCCCCCAGCGTCACCCGGCCTACTCCAGCGTTCCTTCGCCTTCCTGATCGGGCGTGACATCGAGAATGCGCGCCTTGCCGACGATCTCGGTCGGCACGTCGCAAGCGCGCATGCAGGGCTCGTCGGTCGGCGTATCGGGGCGCGGGTCCGGCATGAAAAAACCGTCCGCATTCGGCATCTCGATCGCGGCGAAGCTGTCCTGGTCATGGACAGCGTCTAGCTCCACCAGATCGTTCAGATAGAGCACGTAGAGGGAGACCGCATAGACCTCGTCGTCGGTCAGGCTCTGGGCTTCGCCGAACGGCATGGCGCGGTGGATGTAGTCCCAAAGGGTGCTGGTGTAGGGCCAATAGGAGCCGACGGTTTTCTCCGGACGATCCTCGGTCAGAGTATCGAACCCGCCCATCAGCACCGGCCAGCGATCCACCCCCTCACCGAACTCGCCATGGCAGGCCGCACAGCGCTCGTAGAACAGCTCCTCGCCGCCAGCGGCGGACGCTGAACCGGGCGGCAGGCCGACGCCGTCGGGACGGATATCGATATCCCAGGCGGCGATTTCCTCGGGCGCCGCCGCTCGCCCGAACGCGAGCCCATTCTCCTCCGTCCCCGCAACGCCAGCCGTCACCAACAAGCCAACGACCGCCCCAACCACCACCGTCAAGTACCCGCCGGCGCGCGCCGGCGCCTTAGCCGAGACGGACATTTTCGACCTCCCCGCTCGGGTTGACCAGCCAGGTCTGCATGGCGTTGTTGTGGTAGATCGAGTTGACGCCGCGCACTGCCTGCAGCTCGGTCATGCTCGGCTGGACATAGCCGGTCTCGTCCATGGCGCGGCTGACCAGGAGCGCATCGCCGCCCTGATAGTCCCACGGGATCTCGAAGCGGGTCATGCATTTCGGCAGCACCGGCTCATGCAGACGCGCCGATTGCCAGTTCCTGCCGCCATCGGTCGAGACGTCGACCCGCTGGATCTTGCCGTGGCCGCTCCAGGCGAGGCCCTCGATCTTGTACTGACCCTTGCCGTCCACCGGCCGCTCGGGGCAGGGGTTGGTGATCACCGATTTGGCTTCCTGCACCCAGGTGAACATTCTGGAGCGACCGTCTTCGAGAAGATCGGTGTATTTCGAGGTCTCCTCGCGGGTCATCCAGGGCGCATCGCCAAGCTCCAGACGGCGCAGCCACTTGATCGACATGTTGCCCTCGAAGCCCGGCACCACCAGGCGCAGCGGATAGCCCTGCTCGGGGCGAATGGCTTCGCCGTTCTGGGCGAAGGCGATCAGCACGTCGTCCCGCGCCTTCTCGATCGGGATGGTGCGAGTCATGCCCGAGGCATCAGCGCCTTCGGCCAGGATCCATTTGGCGCCGTCCTTGGCGCCGACATAGTCGAGCAGCCATTTGAGCGGCACACCGGTCCATTGCGCTGTTGACACCATGCCATAGGTGAACTGGCAGGAATTCAGCTGGGCGCCGCGCCATTCCATGCCTGAATTGGCGGCGCATTCGGTGAAGTAGAAATGGCTTTCCGACGGCATGCGCCGGATGTCGTCCATGGTGAACACCAGCTCTTTGTCCACCATGCCATGGAGCATCAACCGATGCTCGGCGGGATTGATTTCCGCGATGCCGCCGTGGTGGCGCTCGAAATGCAGGCCGTTCGGCGTGACGAAGCCGGTGAGGTCGTAGAGCGGCGAGAAGTTGACCGAGCTTTCGGCCGACGCGGTCAGCCAAGGCACCCATCGGCGGATCGTGCCTTCCTCGAAGCTGGACGGCACGCCATAGCCTTGGGCGTCAACGCCGTAGCCGAGATACTGGTTCCAATCCTTGAGTTCGGTAATTGCCGGATCGCCGCTTGCTGCGAGCGTTGACTTGGCGTAGGTGGCGGCTGCAGCGCCGCCGGCCAATGCGCTTGCCGACTTTAGAAAGCCGCGACGTCCAACGGCCTTTGTCTCCGTCTTGTTCACCGTCATCGCCATCCCTTCGATGAGGGTTGTCCCAGCCTGTTTCAATCCATTATATTCAATAATTATAGTTTATCAATATCGCATATTTATCCGCTGCCAGCCGCAAGATAGCCCCTGAAGGTCTGCTCCTCATAGGCCTTGTCTTTGATGAAACGGAACATGGCAAGGAAATGGTCGGGCTTGAAATAGCCGGGCATGCGCGCGGTTTCCGCGGCCTGGCCGGTCTCGCCGGCGATCGCCTCGCTGCTCTCCGGGAAAAACTGGAAGGTCGGGGTGAAGCGCACGCCGTATTTTTCGCGCAGCTCGCGCTCCTCCAGCTCTTCGCCGTCGAAATCGGTCACGAGGCGCGAGCCCAGATAATTGAGCTGCAGGATGACGAAGTTGTCCCGGACATATTGGTTGATCGCGGGGTCGGCGAAATTGACGAAATGGGTTTCCTTGCAATAGGGGCAGCCCTTCAGCTCCCACATGACGGCGAAGCGTTTGCCCTCGGCGGCCGCCTCTTCGAGATCCTCGCCGAGGTCCAAGAAACTCTCGAGGAACCATTCCTGGGTGTAGAGGCCATCATCGGTGAGGATGGGTTCCACTGGTTCCTCGGCGCGCGCAGCGCTGCCGGCAAACATGAGCCCGACAAGGAGGGCTGCGACTGCTGTTCGTCTCATGCCTTCGATCTCCCAACATATTCTTTATTTATAATATGTTTTTTTATAGTCTATGTCGAGACCGTTGGTTTCGATGCTGTCGGGGAGGTGGACGTGGTCAAATCGCGGATCGGAAGAATCGGATCGAGATTGATCGCCTGGTCGCTGGTGCTGATGCCGGTCGTGACCTCGGCGGGGGAACTCGGCGACTTTCATAGCGAGGTCGCCGATGCCTATGCCCCTTATCGCAGCGCCATGTTTTACCTGCGTACCGGTAATCCCGGCGTCGCGACGTTGGAGCTGGACGCGGCAAGACAAGGTTGGCAGGCGGTGGTCGATCGCTTCGCGAAAAACCCGCCCGATGCCTTCGCCGACGATACGGCGTTCGTTGAAACTCTGGCGTCGGTTCAATCGGCGTTCGACGATGGTTTGAGCGCGCTCGACCAGGGTGACGCGGACGTTGCGGCCAAAGCCCTCGGCCCAGTCCGCACCAGCCTCGCAGCCCTTCGCCAGCGAAATGGCCTGCGCACGTTCAGCGACTGCGTCGACGACATGAACGCCGCTATGGATCGTCTTTGGGCCTTTCGCCACGAGCCGCCTGCCTTCGACCAGCCGACCGAGGTCAACGCTGTCAAGCGCGAAGCGGCGGTCACGGAATTCTTCTATCGACGATGCCATGACCAGGCGTCGGCCGACCTAAAGGAAAGCGCTGAGTTCAAGCGTCTGTTCGAAGGCAGCCTGCAGTCCCTGCCATTGATCTTCGACGCGCTCGACCAGGGCAGCGAAGGCCACCTGATCAACATCCTCCGGGAACTCCGCTCCTTCGACCGCATGATCTGGCTGAATTATGGATGACGAGAGCCAGGCGGCCCGATCACCGCGTGCTGCTTGTCAACCGATCCGACCTAAGGCTGGAAACATCTCCAAAAGCCAAAAGCCGATCTCGTTCATCGAGCCGGTGATGAACAGCACACCGGTTACCACCAGAAGACCGCCCATCACCTGCTCGATCCGGCCGAGATAGCGGCGAAAGCGCTGCATGAAGCCCATGAATGGGCCGATCATGGCGGCGGCCAGGATGAACGGGATGCCGATGCCGAGCGCGTAGACCAGGAGGAGCGAGGCGCCGTAGAAAATCTGATCCTCGCTGCCGGCGACGAACAGGATCGCGGCGAGTGCCGGGCCGACACACGGGGTCCAGCCGAAGGCAAAGGCCATGCCGATGACGAACGCGCCGATCAACCCTGCGGGCTTCTGTTCGGGATGGAAGCGGGCTTCGCGCTGCAGCCATCCGATCTTGAACACCCCCAGAAAATGCAGGCCGAGGATGATGATGATCCCGCCCGCGATCTTGGCCAGAAGATCCGCGTGACGCGCGATCGCCTGACCGACCACGGAGGCCGTGGCGCCGAAAGCAACAAACACCACGGCGAAACCCAGAACGAACACCAGCGCCGCCAGCAGCACCCGGCGCTTAAGTCCGGCGTCTGCCGCCTGGCCGTCGGTCAATTGCTCGAAGGTGACGCCGCCGATGAAGCAGAGATAGGGCGGCACCAGCGGCAAAACGCACGGGCTGAGGAAGCTGAGCACGCCGGCGAGCAAAGCACCGGCATAAGACACCTCGAGCCCCGACATGCTAGCGATCCACCTTCAACTTAAAAGTCCAGCGAATGCGCCCCAGACCTTGGCCGCATACCCTCAATCCTGACCATGGCGGTCAAAGTCGATGCCGTGGCCACGCCACTAAAGGCCGACGACGTCCACGCTGCCCGACACCTCACCGGTCAGCGTGCCCTTTGCCTTGATGTAGTCCTTGACCACCTCGTAGACCGGCGGCCCTTCGGTGCCCTCGTTGATCGAAGCCCAGCCGGCAACCGCGTAGGACTTGCCGGCGTCGATCGGCTCGCCGCTGGCGGTGAGCGTCATGTCGGTGACGCGATCGCCCATCTTGGCGTTGGGATCGATCCGATAGCGCAGGCCGCCGACCCTGACCATGTCGCCGCCCTGCTGCAGATAGGGATCGGGGTTGAACAGATTGTCGGCGACGTCCTCGAACACCAGCTTCAGCTGCTCGCTGGTCATGTCGATGCGGTAGACCGCGGGATAGGTCATGGCGGTGTGGGTGTAGACGAACTCCGCGGTGATGTCTTCGCCGGCAGGGAGCGAAGCCCCCCAGCGAAAGCCGGGCGACAGCGCGATCTCGGCGTCCTGGCTCGATAGCAGCGCATCGCAGATGACGTCGTCGAAGGTGCCGTTGAAATTGCCGCGCCGATAAAGATCGCCATCGGCGGTTCCGAGGACCTCGGCGAGGTCTTGCTCGAATGGGGCCCGGAGTTCGGCAATCAGGTCGGCCATCTCCTGATCGGGCGTGATCGCATCGGAGAGCACCGGGATCATGCTGTACGAAAAGTCTTTGATCCCGTCCGTTCCGACATCGAGGTCGAGGCGGGAGAGGAACTTGCCGTAGGCGCCTGAGGTGATCAAGAGCGTCTTGCCGACGATGGTGGGCTCGGGAATGGCGTCATGGGTGTGGGCGGTCAGGATGACGTCGATGCCATCGACATTGCCGGCGAGCTTGCGGTCGACGTCGAAGCCGTTGTGGCTGAGCAGCACCACCAACTCAGCGCCATCCGCCCTGGTTTCCTCGACAAGTACGGACAACTCGTCTTCGCGAATGCCGAAGGACCAGGCTGGGATCATCCATCTGGGATTGGCGATCGGCGTATAGGGGAATGCCTGGCCGATGACAGCGACATGGACCCCGCCGCGCTCGAAGCGCGCGACCTGCTCGAACACCGGCTCTTCCCAATCGGTGTCGCGGATGTTCGCGCCGAGGAACGGAAAGCCGATCTGCTCGACCAGTTCCTGCACCCGCTCCTCGCCAAGGGTGAATTCCCAATGACCGGTCATGGCGTCGGGCTGGAGCAGCGCCATCGCGCGCACCACATCCTCGCCCCGGGTCTGCAGCGCCGTCCAGGAGCCCTGCCAGGTATCGCCGCCATCCAGGAGCAGCGTGTTATCCGGCCGTTCGGCCCGTATCGCCTTCACCAGCGTCGCGATCCGATCGAGACCGCCGATCTTGCCGTAGTTCTTGGCGAGCGCGCCGAAATCCTCGCTCGAATAGAGATAGGCATCGAGCGATCCCGGCTCGATCCCGAAATGGGCGAGAAGCTCGCCAGCCGTCACATGGGGCGGGAGGCCGGCCACCGGCCCGACGCCGAGATTGATCGAGGGCTCGCGAAAATAAAGCGGTTTCAGCTGGGCATGCAGATCGGTGAGATGGAGGAGCGTGACCTGGCCCTTGGGCTCGAAGGCGAGCAGCTGGTCCTGGGTGATCGCCTGCTGCGCAGCAAGGCGGCCGAGCGCGCCTGAGCCCGCGGTCAGCATCGCAGTCGCCGCTGCGACCTCCAGAAACTCCCGGCGGGTCACCATACTTCAGTCCCCTTCTTCTCGCGTGCGACGGCCGGCGCCACAAGCTTGCGGTCGAAAAAATGGGCGGCAGCGCTGATGCCACCGCCCATCAAATCTGGGAGGCTACTGGCGGACCGCCGGCGTTTCGACCGGCAAACCCTGGCCGCGCCAGGCGAGATAGAGCTCGAGATTGACATATTCGTCCGAGCCGCGCTTGAAGGGTTCGGCGCGCACCTGGTCGTTGCAGCCTTTGAAACGGCGATGCAGCGAGCCCAGCTTTTGCCACTTCAAGCGGTAGGTCGGAAAACCGTTGGATTGCCCCTGGCTCAGCATGTCGGCGCGGATTTTGGTGCCGGCATAGCCTTCATGGCAGTGGGCGCAGGCAAGATCGAGCTGGCCGCGGCGCTGGTAATAGAATTCCTTGCCCTTCTCGAAGAAGGGTGCGGCCTCGCCGTCGATCTTGACGTTGACCGGCTCGCCGCGCGCCTGGTGGCGAACCAGTGCGGTCATGCCGAGCATCTCGTCGCTCTCATATTTCCAGGGCTCGGCTTTCATATTCTCGGTGCGGCAATTGTTGATGCGCTGCTCGAGATTGATCAGCTTGCCAAATGGCTCGAAATAGACGGGATAGGTGGTGCCGACCGACTTCAGGCTTTCCACGCCGTCATGGCAATCGGCGCAGGCCTTGCCTTCCTCGCCGTCCGTCTCCTCGAACAGAAGCTCCGCCTGCTCGATCCAAAGGAAGGCCGGATTCTCGAAGTCGTCGTCCTGCACCGCCTGAGTTTCCGGAATCCGGAAGTGATAGCCGGAGACGATCTCATCCAGCGGATGGTCCGCCGGCGGCTGCACCGACGGCCGGTCGTCAGCGACGACAGGCGTGACATGGTAGACGCCGAAGCCCAACACCACCGTGGCCAACCCTGCCATCAAGCCCCTGATCTGCATCCCTGTTTCCCTTTTCTTGCCCGGCCGAGGCGCTCAGCTGACCTCGATCTTCGCGGTCGTCGAGTATTCGGATCCATCATCGTCGGTCCAGATGAACTCGAGCTCGCCGCTTTCGGTGGCGACAGTGCGAAACGCAATATACGGGTTGGCGGAAACCGCGCCGTGCCAGTCGCTCTCGAACACCACCTCGCCGTTATATTTGCAGACGAAATGATTGATGATCTGCCGCGGGATGGTGTTGCCGTCCTTGTCCTTCCTCTGACCGGACTCCATCTTGTGCGAGATCAGGGTCTTGATCTCGATGATCTCGCCCTTCTCCGCCTTCTTCGGCACCTTGACGCGCGGCTTGACTTTGCCTGCCATCGCTTGTCTCCCTCGTCTTCGATGTCACCGCCGATAAGTCTATGAGGTGGCCACGCCACTCAGCCGCCGCAGCCGCCGATCGTCACCTTCACTTCGCGTGTCGCGGTGAACACGGAACCGTCGCTCATCTCGGCGATCGCATGGATCGTCTGGGTCTTCGCCAGCCGGATGCGCGTCGATGCGATCGCCTCGCCGCTTCTCGGTGTGAACGACATCGAGGCGACAGTCGGTTGCGGGTTGCCTTCGGCGAAAATGTGCACGGCGGCGACATAGTCATCCTCCGTCATCGGGCTCTCGACCTCGACCGTAAGCGGCACGGTGTTGCCGTTCTCGGCAATCTCCGGGAGATCGAGGCTGATCCGCCCCTCCTCTGCGGTGCGATCGCCGAGGATCTCCTTGATCGCAGCTTCGACCTCGGGCAGGGCGGCGCGCGCCGCCTTGCCGACCAGCGTCGTGGTGGCGATCAGCGCCGCACCAGCGGCGAGGAAGCCTCGTCGATCAAGAGCGCTTGATCCGATGTTCCTAACCATGGGCTCCTCCAGTTTGACGAGTCGTCGACCGGTCACGTTCAGCTCTCGGTCAACGTCATGAGATAGGCGACGATGTCTTCGACCTGCTCGGCCGTGAGGATCGTCTTGCCGACGAAGTCGGGCGCCACTCGGTGCAGCCCGTCGGTCACGTAGAAGCCCGGCATGATCGTATCGGGATTAGCGACCTTGGCGTTGACCACCTGAAGCCTGATCTCGCCTTCCTCGTAGCGATCGGCGACCCCATCCAGCGGCGGGCCGACCTCGCCGTGAAACGGCTCGGCCTCGAGCTCGCTCACCCCATGACAGCCGAGGCAATTGCCGAGCTTGCGGTTCACGAAGGTCTCGCGTCCCTTGTCGGCATCGCCGAGCTTGCCGGTGAGCGGATCGGGAATGCTGACCTCGTCGACGATCTCATAGGCCACCATGTCTTCGGCCTGGATGGGACCGGCAAAGCCCAGCATCAGCGTGATGGCGCTTGCTGCACCGATTAGGTTCCGAAAATCTGCGTTGTTCACCCAGGCCTCCTTGGTTCGCTTTCTTAAGGTCTCGCGACGTCCTGGCGCGTTGTTCGATCAGAGCACCATAAGCGAATTTCGGCAATATATTCAAGAGTTGTATTTTGTAAAAAATGAATATGTTTGCCGAACGTCATAGCAACCTCGTGCCAGAGGCGGCGCGGCGCCGCGTTTGCCGGCCACGCTTGCGGATTGACAGGTTCGCTGCCGTCATCGTTGAATTGCCCCCCCCTTCGGACACTGCGAGCGCTTGCCGCCCTCGCCGCTTGTTAAGAGCTGGACATCCATGGCGACATCGCTCCCGAGCGCCGACAAGCGATCGGCCTGGTTCGGCGAGGCCTCGCGGCTGATCGCGCTCAGCGTGCCGATTGCACTGACCAATGTCGGCGGCATCATCATCCAGACGACCGATGTGGTCATGATTGGCTGGCTTGGACCAAACGAGCTCGCGGCAAGCGCGCTGGCGGTCAACGTCCGCTTCGTTTTGTTCCTGTTCTCGGTCGGCGTGATCGCCGCGACCGCGCCGATGCTGGCGCAGCTTCGCGGCCAGAGCCCCCATAGCGTGCGCGAGGTGCGGCGCACGATGCGCCAGGGGTTCTGGGTGGCGCTGGTGGTCGGCTTGCCGGCCTCCATGCTGCTTTGGCGGATCGATCTGATCCTCGGCGTTCTCCGCCAGTCGCCGGAGTTGATCGCCCTCGCCCGGCCTTATGCCCAGGCGGCGATGATCGGGTTCTTGCCGGCGCTCGGCTTCGCGCTCTTGAGAAACTTCATCTCTGCCTTGGAGCGACCGCGTGCGGCAATGGTGATCAGCGTCATCGGCATCCTGATCAACGCGTTTGCCAACTACGCCCTTATTTTCGGCGCCTTCGGCCTACCGGCCCTCGGCCTCCTCGGCGCCGGAATTGCGACATCATTGACCGAGTTCTTTTTGTTCATCTCGCTGCTCGGCGTCATTCTCGTGAACCGCCGTTTTCGCCGCTATCGCCTGTTCGGTCGATTTTTGCGCGCCGATTGGCAGCGGTTTTTCGAGATCTGGCGGCTCGGCCTGCCGATCGGCTTCACGCTGGTCCTGGAAATCACGCTGTTTGCCGGCGCCGGCCATATCATGGGCTGGATCGGCACGGTCGAGCTCGCCGCCCACCAGATTGCCCTGCAATGCGCCGCCGTGACCTTCATGGTGCCGCTCGGTTTCAGCCAGGCGGCAACGGTGCGCGTCGGCCTTGCAGCAGGGCGCCTGGACGCGGGCGGCGTCTATCGGGCCGGTGTAATGGCACTTGGCCTAGGCATGCTGTTCATGGCCGGCATGGCGGTGATCATGTTGACCTTTCCCGAGCCGATCGTTTCGCTCTTCCTGGATGAGCGCCAAGCGGAAAGCGCCGAGGTCGTCGGCTTTGCCGTGACCTTCCTGATCTTCGCCGCCCTCTTCCAGGTGTTCGATGCAGGGCAGGTCATCGGCATTCTGCGCGGGCTGAAGGACACCCAAAGGCCGATGATCTACGCGCTGATCGCCTACTGGCTGGTCGGATTGAGCTCGAGTGCCGGATTAGCCTTCGGCCTGGGCCTGCGCGGCAGCGGCATCTGGATCGGCATGATCGTCGCCCTCGCGGTCGCGGCCGGCCTGCTGATCACACGTTTCATCCGCCTGCATCGGTATATGGCCGAAGCCTGGAGGTGAGCAAAGGGGCTGAACGGTCGAACCGTTCCGATCCGGCAAGGGTCTGGTGGTTGGTCCGATACGAATGCTTCCCACCGGCGTTCTCTGAATTTAGGCGCATACCATCAATCTTGGCGGTGGCGGCGGGAACCAAATGACGTGGTCACACCACTAGCCAGGCGATTTTTCCGGGATGCGGGCGCGTTTGGCCGGCGTCTTTTTTCTTACCCTGGGTTTTCGGACACGACTGGCGGCCGGGGGTTTCCGGTGGCTGTCGATACTCTGGCGAAAGGCGTCGGCGAGGTCGGCGGGCGGTTGCAACTCGTCGTCATTGGCGGCTGCTGGTGCAGCAACGGAGTCGGTGGCCGCCGCCGGCGGGTGGTCCGCGATTTCGCCATAGGCGAGCTTTTGCTCGATCAGCGCCTTCAACGCCGCCTGATAGCGGTCCTTGAACACGTGGGGATCGAAGCGGCCGGAGCGGATCGCGATCAGTTGTTCGGCGAGATTCAAAAGCTCGACCGCGGGATCACCACTCGGCAACATGTCGAAAAACGCGTCCGGATCGCGGACTTCGTCGGCGCTGAGCAAGGTCGTCAGCAAGAATCCGCGCCCGCGCACGGTGAGTACCGCCATGCGTTCCCGCTGGTTCATGACCAGGCGTCCGATCGCGGCGCGGCCGCGGCCCGTCATGGCGCCGCGCAGCACGTCCAGCATCTCGATCGAGACCGCGCCATCAGGAGCGAGATAATAGGGCTGATCCAGATAGATGGGATCGATCTC
>Ga0224508_10001965_pt1 | contig 17965 bp, 18 predicted proteins | sample SF_Jan12_sed_USG_4_FD_170157 | JGI IMG/M metagenome (GOLD analysis project Ga0224508, IMG submission 170157) | Sediment microbial communities from San Francisco Bay, California, United States - SF_Jan12_sed_USGS_21 | ecosystem: Environmental > Aquatic > Marine > Sediment | place: USA... | reverse complement strand
ATAGTATTCTTTAGGTGCTGAGGGTAACCCTGCTACTGAAATCCCTTTATTGTATTCGTTATAGGTCTCCTTTGCAGATTTTGGATTAATTTCTTTTTCAGTTTCTACAAAAACAGATTCTGTATGCCCATCAATTACTGGAACTCGTGTACATGTACAACTTACTCTAATATCCGCATCTTCGATCTTCCCATCTTTTAGTTTACCCAAAATTTTCCTTGTTTCTTTTCTCACCTTTTCTTCTTCTTTTGGAATATATGGCAGAATGTTATCTGTAATTCCCATTGCAGATACGCCTGATTTTCCACCACCGGAAATTGCCTGCATTGATGTCATCATGACTTTTTTTGCTCCATATTGTTCAAGCAATGGTTTAAGAGTAATAGCTAAACCTGTAGTAGTGCAATTTGGTAATGGAGCAACCCAACCCTTCCAGTTTCTATTCTTTTTTTGCAAATCAAGTAATTCTGCCTGATCATCATTTACTCCGGGAATAAGAATAGGAACATCTTCCTCATATCTGTAAGCAGAACTTGTGGAAATAACTGGAATTTCTGCTGCAATTTTAGTTTCAATAGCTCGAGCAGCTTCTGATTCCACAGCCGAAAATGCAAGATCTAATTGTGAAATATTTAATTCATCAATTCTCTTAACGGGCATATCTTTGATATATTCAGGGATTTCTCCACCTACATCCCAGGCTACAATTCCACTTGGATCCCTTATTGCATCTAGGTATTTTTTCCCTGCTGAACGCTCAGATGCTGCAATCTGCGTTACTTCAAACCATGGATGATTATCTAAAGATTGAACAAATTCTTGTCCAACTGAACCTGTAACTCCAATTATTGCCACACGTTTTTTATCCATAATCTAAGTATCTTTATTGATTTAATAATCGTTATCTGAGTTTGACCAAAACATACTATATTAGGAAAGGCTATTCTCAAGCGTGAAACTCAATATTGCTATTTCTTCACATAAACCCGTATCTCATGGAGGACTTTACTCCATTGCCAATCCAAGTCAAGACATACTTGATTTTAGCTCAAATATCAATCCGCTTGGCCCAAACCCAAAGGTGCTTAAAACCATCAAAAACCATTTAAGTACTCTAAAAATTTATCCTGACTCTGAATCCCTTGAATTGAGAAAAAATCTCCAAAATTACACCAAGATTGCATCCTCCCAAATTGTAATTGGAAATGGAGCTACAGAAATTATCTATAATTTTTGTAAGGCATTTTTATCTAACAAAACTCCAATATTGATACCAATTCCAACTTTTGGTGAATATGAGGCAGCTGCAAAGATTGTAGGTGCTAAAGTTGAATTTTATAAAACAATGGATCTTAACAAAGATCTTGATGATTTTATTTCTAAACTTCCAAATAATGGATGTGTTTTCATTTGCAATCCAAACAATCCTGTAGGATACTTAATTCCAAAAAACTACCTCAAAAAAATAATTATTGCCGCAAATAAAAAAAATACACTAATTTTTCTTGATGAATGTTTCATAGAGCTAGTTCCAGATTATGATGAATCAATAATTACATTTGTAAAAAAATATACTAATTTGTTTATTTTACGATCATTAACGAAATCATTTGGATTAGCCGGTCTCCGTATCGGTTATGGTATTGGAGGAAAAAAACAGATTTTAGTTTTAAACAATATTAAAATCCCTTGGAATGTATCAGGATTGGCTCAATATGCAGCTTCTTCAGCTCTTTCCATTCCAAATTATTTAGATAATGCAAAAAAAATTATCCAAAAAGAATCAAACTATTTAAAAAATAATATTTCTAAACTAAAAAATTTTGATTGTTATGATTCAGTCACTAATTTTATTTTAATAAAATCAAAATTAAAATCAACAAACTTACAAAAAAAATTATTAAAAAAGAATATTTTGATACGTGACTGCAGCAATTTTCGTGGACTGGATAACCATTACATTCGAATAGCTGTGAAAACAAGAAAAGAAAATCAAAGACTTGTACATGCTTTAGAGGAATTATGAAATCATTAATGATTCAAGGAACATCTTCAGGAGCTGGTAAATCCACTTTAGTTACAGCTCTGTGTAGGATATTTTCCAATAAGGGATTTTCAGTGGCTCCATTTAAGTCTCAAAATATGTCAAATTATGCCTACATAGGAAAGGGTTTTGAGATTTCTCGCGCTCAGGCAATTCAAGCATTAGGGGCTAGATGTGAAATTACATCTGATCTTAACCCCATAATGCTCAAACCTCTTGGAGACTATATCAGCTATGTGTATCTACAAGGGAAAAAATTCAAAAAAATGCATGCAACAGAATATTATAAAAAATTTGTAAGAACACAAGGATTACAAATTGCTTTAAAATCTTTTTACAAGCTTCAACAAAGACATGATCTTGTAATCTTAGAAGGTGCCGGTTCTCCTGCAGAAATTAATTTGGCTAAGTTTGATATAGCAAACATGAAGATGGCTGAAAAAGCAAAATCACCAGTTTTACTTGTTTCTGATATTGACAGAGGAGGATCATTTGCAAGTATTGTGGGAACTTTGGCTCTATTAGATAAAAAATATCAAAAACTAGTAAAAGGTTTTGTCATAAATAAATTTCGTGGAGATGTTACAATCCTCGCTCCAGGGTTTAAAAAAATTAAAGACAAAACAAAAAAATCGGTTATTGGAGTAATTCCAATGTCTGATTTTGATCTTCCTGAGGAAGATTCTTTGAATGTTAAGGCAAAAAATATTGTTTGGAATAAAAAAAATCTAGATAATATCGATCAAGAGATTGATAAGCTAAGCAAGTTAGTTTATTCAAATTTGAATATTAAGGCAATTGAGATGATGATAAAATGATTATTGAATCAATACTCATTATGTTTTTTGCACTTGCAATTGATTTAACCTTCGGTGATCCAAGAAATAAATTCCATCCTACAGCATGGATTGGAATCTTAATTGCTAAATTAACTCCTTATTTGAAAAATTCAGCAGATAATTTAGAAAGACTAGGAGGTATTTTTCTAATTTTAACCACATGTTTATTTGTAACATCGGTAATGTTTTTCTTAGATTTTGGAATTAGTTTAATTTCAATAGATTATCTCTCAGTAATTATTTCTGTGATTGCGGGGGGAATTCTTCTAAAAACAACTATTGCCATAAAGGGAATGGAAACACATGCATTAGAAGTTATAAGATCATTAGAAAATAACAATATAATCTCTGCTCGAGACAATCTATCCATGATTGTAAAGCGAAATACCAAAAATTTGGATAAAAATCATATATTATCAGGCGTGGTTGAAAGCATTAGCGAAAATACCGTGGATGGTATTACAGGACCTCTTTTCTACTTTGGATTATTTGGCTTACCTGGTGCATTTTTTTACCGTGTCATAAACACTGCAGATTCTATGATTGGTTATAAAACAAATATTTTCAAAAATTTAGGATGGTTTGCTGCAAATTGTGATAATGTATTGAATTACATTCCTTCTAGACTTACTGGGCTTGTGATGATTTTTAGTGCAATGATTCTTGGAAATGATTGGAAAAGATCATACAAAATTATGATGCGAGATGGAAAAAAAACTGAAAGCCCAAATGCAGGCTACCCAATGGCTGCAATTGCAGGTGCACTCGGAACAAAATTTGAAAAAATTAATCACTATTCTCTAGGTGATGGTACAATTTCATTTTCTAAAGATCATGTATTGGCCAGTATTACCTTAATGAAAGTCACATCTGTTATTTTTTGTGGAATAGTTGTGGTCCCCGTCATAATGATTCTCTCTTACTTGGGATGGTGGATTAATGCTTAAAGAAATTGGATCTATCTTTTCTTTTTTGACAATAATTCCAACTAGTAATGCAAATCTGGAAACAGTAGCAAAATACATGTATCTTTTTCCTATTGTTGGAATTGTAATTGGATTACTTGTTGGTTCTATAGGATTTGGTCTATCATTCTTTTTAGATCCTCTAATTGTAAGCTTGTTGGTTGTTGCCAGTCTTACCTTAGTTACTGGTATTCATCATACTGATGGCTTGGCAGATTTTGCCGATGGCTTAATGACCAAAGGTACAAAAGAAAAAAAACTTGCAGCAATGAAAGATCTGGCAACAGGCTCGGCAGGTATTGTTACTATCGTTTTGTATCTGGTAGGATTAATTATTGCAATTTCTCTTTCTTCAGGCTTTCAGTTATTTTTAGCAATATTTCTAAGTGAAATTGCAGCAAAATTTTCCATGGTTTTAATGGCTAGTTTAGGAAAATCAGCTTCTGTAGGCTCAAATTCTCCATTTGTAGAGTTGATGAAAAATCGAAAAAAACTTGCATTTACAACAATTATCACACTAATCCCGTTGATTGTATTTGGAGGTGCCACAGGTTTAATTATTTTTGCAATAAGCACTACTTTGACCCTATTTTTAGTTACTATATCTACCCGAAGTTTTGGTGGGATAACCGGTGATGTTTTGGGTTCTACAAATGAATTGACTCGTCTATCTTCTCTTTTAGCATTTGTATCAATATGATTGGAATAATAATGGCTGGTGGTATGGGAAGCAGAATGAAATTATCTGAAGAAAAATTACTACTAAAATACAAAAAACCTGTTATTTTACATGTTGCCGAAGCTCTAATAAATTCTGACTGTTTTTCTAAAATAATTTTTATCACCAGTCCATATTCTCCAAAAACAAAAAAACTACTACAAAAAAATAATTATGAAATATTTGATACACCTGGAATCGGATATGTAGAAGATCTTAACTTGGTTCTTAAAACTCTAAGTGATTCTGTTTTTATCACCTCCGCTGATTTACCACTTTTAGATAGTGAAATAATAAAAAAAATTGTAAATCATTATGATAAAAATAATATGTGGACAACAGTTCTTGTAACAAAAATTTTCTTAGAATCACTAGGAATATCTTCAGATTATGTCACTACTTTTGAAAATAAAATTTGCAATTATACTGGAATTTCTATGACTAATCCTCAAAAGATTCTGAATCTAGAAAAAATTAAGGAAAACTTTATAATTATTAATGATAAAAGAATTGGATTTAATGTTAATACAAAACAGGACTATGAATTACTCGGCACTACCTGAAATTTTGCCATTAATTTTTGCTTTAGAGCCTGTTGGTTCTGCTATGGTATTACCACAAGAGTTACAAGCAATCAAAGTTGATGCATGAGAATACACGATTTGTTGTTCTCCACATTCGCTACAATCCACCTTTTGGAACTTGCTTGATGGTTTTGGAATTTCAATATGATCTTTTTTCATGCTGCTACCAACTCAAATTTCTTAATTCTAACACCTTTTTTATTGTATTTCTTTTTACAAACAGTACATGTCATTAAAGGAGTAACTTTCTTAGTAACCTTTGCAGGTTTGGCAAGTTTTGGGAATTTCTGCCCACCATAACCTTGCTTTCGTTCTGCATGTCTTCGCTCACCACGAGCAGAACCTCTTCTTTTCCCGGCTTTGTAAATTGAGATCTTCTGTTCTGTGTGCAATTTACATTTTGGACAATATTTACGCATGGTCTTAGGAATGTTCATATCAAAAAAACCGACTCCACGGTAATTTAAGCATTGAATCTATAATAGGCGCCAAGTCCAAAAAAATTTGTGACTAGCACTCTGTCGAAATCACTTTCATCATTAAATTCAGTTGCAATGGGAGACAAAAAGGCAAATCTTGTTTTAAAAAACTGCAATCTGATATCCGTTTATACAAGAGAGAGTATTCCAAAAACAGAGATATCAATTCTAGGGGATAGAGTAGCTTATGTTGGTCCTGATGCAAGTCATACAGTCAATCAAAAAACAGCGGTAATTGATGTAAAGGGTAAATACGTATGTCCTGGATTTGCTGATCCTCATACTCATATTGATCAATTTGTCTTACCATCAGAGATTGCAAAAAAATCTCTTCTCTGTGGAGTTACGTCTCTTTTTTCTGATCCAATTGATATTGTAAGTATAGCTGGATACAAAGGATTTCAAGAATTTTTAAAACTGGGAGAAAATTTACCGATTAGAATTTTTCAAGTAGTACCAGGAGGTCTTCCAGTTGATAGAAAATTTAGCAATAGCAAGACCCTATCACTATCACAAGAAAAAACTGCAATCAAAAATTCTAATGTTCTAGGTTTAGGTGAAGTTTTTTCTTGGACAAAAGTAACATTACGAGATTCAAAAACAATGAAGTCTCTTGCTGCCATGCTTGATAATGGTTGCATTATAAATGGTCACACTGCAGGAGCCAGTGGAAAAAAATTAAACGCGTATGTTTCATCAGGGATTTTATCTTGTCATGAACCTACCAATTTTGACCAAGTTTTAGAAAGATTACGCTTAGGAATGTGGATAATGATTCGAGAGGGATCTATTAGACGTGATCTGAAAGAAATAATTCCCAAGATATTATCTCACAATACTTATCTTAATCGCCTAATGTTTTGTTCAGATGGACTTGATCCATTAGATATTATAAAATACGGTCATATTGATCATTGTATAAGAGAGGCAATAAAACTTGGGCTTGAACCAATAGATGCCATAACAATGGCATCCAAAAATTGTTTTGATTATTATAATTTAGGAAAAGATTTGGGAGGCATTGCACCTGGTAAATTGGCAGATATTATTATTTTTAATGATTTAAAATCTGTAAAACCCTCAAAAGTCTTTGTAGGAGGTAAATTAGTTGTTTCAAATGGAAGTATAGTCGCTCCAATAAAAAAGAGGGTTATTCCTTCTTGGATTAAAAATACTGTTAAACTAAAGAAGTTTTCTAGCAAAGATTTTGAAATTATATCAAAAAAGAAAAAAATTATGGTAAATACAATATTTATGCAAACAGAAATAATAACAAAATTAGGTTCAGTAGAATTAGAAACATCAGATGGAAAAGTTTTAGCCTCAAATGACAAGGATGTTTGGAAAGTCGCAGCTTTTGATAGAATTCATGGAACACAAAATCATGTCGTTGGTTTTCTAGAAAATTTTGGAGGAAATATTGGAGGATTTGCCTCAACTTGGAGTTTTCATGAAAATGATTTGATAGTTATTGGTTCAAATGATTTTGACATGGCCCTTGCAGCAAACACACTTCGAAAAACTCAAGGGGGTTTGGTTGTTGTAAAGTCAGGAAAAATTCATGCCTCATTACCATTACAACTAGCTGGAATTATTTCCACGGATCCGTTTAAAAAAGTATCTTCAAACTTCGAAAAAATCAATAATTTTATAATTGATTCAGGATGTAAATTTTCGAGGCCACATTTAATTCCTTTATTTTTACCCTTCTTGGCTCTTCCATCAATACGAATACTTTCAAGAGGAATTGTTGATGTTAAAAAAAGGTCCTACATCAATCCGATCAACTAAGTAATATTAAAAAGGGGGATTCAGGGAATTGAAGCTGAATCTTAATGGCATCAATTCAGCAAGGACCAAATGGACCCGTACTTGTCCTAAAGGAGAGTGCTTTACAACAAAAAGGTAAAGATGCACAGCAAAATAATATAGCAGCAGCAAAACTTGTGGCATCCTTAGTTAAGAGTAGTTTGGGCCCACGTGGTTTAGACAAGATGTTAGTAGACTCCTTAGGAGATGTTACTATTACAAATGATGGTGCAACAATCTTAAAAGAAATTGATGTTCAACACCCAGCCGCAAAAATGATGGTTGAAATCTCAAAAACTGTTGATAATGAGGTTGGAGATGGAACCACATCTTCCGTAATTTTTGGCGGTACTCTTTTGGCAAGAGCTGAGGATCTTCTAAAGAAAGATGTCCACGCTTCAGTAATTGTAGATGGATATCAGGCAGCCGCTGAGAAGACTTTGGAAGTCTATTCTGAAATGGCAAAAAAAATAAAACCTGATGATAGAGAATCTCTTTTAAATATTGCAGTTACTAGCATGCAATCTAAATTAATTTCAGAAGATAGTGATATTCTTTCCAAAATAGTTGTAGATGCGATTCTAAACGTTGTAACTAAGAAAGGTGAAATTTATTCAGTTGATCTTGATAATATTAAAGTAGAAAAGAAAACAGGCGGTTCAATACAAGATACTCAGATTGTTAAAGGAATTGTTCTGGACAAAGAAATTGTTCATAGTGGAATGCCAACAAGAATTGAACATGCAAAAATTGCTTTGCTAAACACTGCCCTAGAAATTGAAAAAACTGAAATGAGTTCTGAGATTAGAATTTCTGATCCTACACAAATGCAGATGTTCTTAGAAGAAGAAAATAGAATGCTCAAAACAATGGTCGATAAACTTCATGATATTGGATGTAATGTCTTAATCTGCCAAAAAGGAATAGATGACATTGCACAACATTACCTCTCAAAATATGGAATTTTAGCTGTACGTCGAGTAAAAGAAAGTGATATGACAAAACTTGGAAAAGCAACTGGTGGACGTGTTTCAGCTAATCTAGATGATCTTCTAGAAAAGGATCTTGGTTCAGCTAGTTTAGTTCATCAAAAGAAAGTTGAATCTGATAAATGGGTTTTCATTGAAGGTTGCAAAAATCCACAATCTGTTACCATGCTAATTAGAGGTGGTTCACAAAGAGTAATTGATGAGGTGGATCGTTCTATTCATGATTCTTTAATGGTAGTAAAAGATGTAATTGAAAAACCTGAAATTGTTGCAGGAGGAGGGGCGCCCGAATCATATGCTGCATCACAACTCAAAGACTGGGCAGATAATTTTGATGGACGAGAACAACTTGCTATAAAAAAATATGCAGAGGCACTTGAGGTTATTCCTCTTACAATAGCAGAGAATGCAGGTATGGATCCTATTGATACAATGGCAAAACTTAGAGCAAAACAAAGCCAAGGAAGAAAATGGACCGGAATTGATGCTAGAAATACAAAAATTGCAGACATGTTAGCAATTGATGTAGTAGAACCAATTGTAGTAAAAGAACAAATCATAAAATCTGCCACAGAAGCAGCTTGCATGATTCTTAGAATTGATGATGTTATAGCTTCATCAGGCGCACCTGGCGCTTAAGATCAGAAATAATTTTCTTAAAACTTAAGCATTCTATTACATTTGATTTAGTGTGTACAAGTTAGGAATAGATCTTGGTGGAACAAAAACTGAAGGAATTTTACTTGATGATTCTTTAGACATCGTTAAAAGAAAGAGATTATCAACTCCCAAGAATAACTATCAAGAAATCATAAACACAATATCTGATCTTGTAAGAGATCTTTCTATGAATATCAAAGATTTTACTTTGGGAATATGTACCCCAGGCACAATTTCTAAGAAAACCGGTCTACTAAAAAACAGCAATACTCAATGTTTGATTGGTAAACCATTAAAAGAAGATTTAGAAAAAAACCTAGATAAAAAAATTCTAATGGAAAATGATGCTAATTGTTTTGCAATCTCAGAGGCAACTATGGGAATAGCAAAAAATTATTCATTTGTTTTTGGTGCAATTATTGGCACTGGTGTAGGAGGAGGAATCGTGATTGATGGTAAAATTCATCATGGCAGAACCAATATTGCTGGAGAATGGGGGCATCATACTTTACACCAAAACGGTAGAGAGTGCTATTGTGGAAAAAAAGGATGCGTCGAAACTTACATCAGTGGACCTGCATTAGAGCAACAATGGAAAGAAATGACAAACAACAATCAATCGTTACCTGATATAATAAGAGATTTTGAGAATCCTAAATTCAATGAATGGAGGAAAGAATTTTTAGAAAACTTTGGAATATCTCTTGCAAATGTTATTGATATACTAGATCCTGATGTTATTGTCCTTGGTGGAGGGCTTTCAAATATTGAGTTTCTATATTCTGAGGGAACAAAAAGTATCCATGAAAAAGTATTCAGTGATCTTGTAGATACTCCTATCTTAAAAAATAGTCTTGGAGATTCTGCAGGAGTATTTGGTGCTGCATTACTAAACTAGTCTATTGAGGACATCCTTCCATCTTGGAGATAAAATACCCATTTGTCATAATCTCTATCTCTATTTCATCTTGAACTGATTCTGAGTGACAAAAGCGACATTCTTCTAAGGTTATCTTAGCTTCCGATTCATTAATGGTTTTTAGCCATTCTTTGGCATATTCAATTGCTTTTTCGGTTTCTTTTCGGTCAGTTATTACATCAAAATGCATTGTATGACCATCTTCTGCTTTTACATAGGTATCAAAAACATGAAAATCCATATACAATCGCAAAGTTTTTGAATATTTATTGAATTACTTTTAAAAAAACTTAGGTAGAATCAATTTCCGATATTATGTTCCTATCTGAACATTCTTCAGGATTTAACGAATAACAGACTTTCAGTTCAAATTGAATCAATTCTGCTTCCTTTTACAAAAAAATATTAGTTATCTCGAAATTTTGATTGAATTACTAGAATCTTATCTCCAATATCACTTATGTTTGCACTTAAATCTGTACTATTAAAATTATTCCGGCTCCGTCAATGGGAATAGTCACTTGATATATTTTTTCATACTTCGCCAGTACAAAAAGTGGTTTGTCAATTTTAGAAGCTATTTTTTTCTTGTAGACCCTTGATAAATTGTAAGTGATAATGAAATTTCTATTTCTTTCTTAGAAAGAAAACTTGAAATTCTTGATCTCATTTTATCATACAACTATCCATAATAATAGATTCCTACATATCTTATTTGATTATCAAAATTTAGAATTTCATCACAATTTTTTTCATAATCCATAGCAAGACACCTTTGTACTCATAATAACAATTACCAGAAAAAGCAAATGGCTCAACTTTTTTTATTGAGGCTCAATTGTAGCGGGCGGTTTGCTTGAAATTGTATATGTTACCCATGTCACATCTTCAATTTCATTTGTTATTCTGTTGCTTATTTTTTCTAATAATCCATGAGGAAGTCTGGTCCAATCTGCTGTCATTGCATCAATTGAGTCTACAACTCTAACCATTACAATATTTCCATATTTCCTTTCATCTCCAACCACACCTACTGCTTTATCATCTCCTACTGCAGCATAAGATTGCCAAACATTTCTGTATAGATTTGCCTCCATTAGTTCCTCTTCGACAATTTTACTTGCAAGTTTACAGATCTGAAGTTTTTTTGGAGTAACCTCTCCAATTATTCGCACAGCTAGACCAGGTCCGGGAAAAGGATGACGCATGAATAATTTTTCTGGTACTTCTAAAATTTTTGCAATCTCTCTTACCTCATCTTTGTATAATTCTTTCAGAGGTTCCAAAATATCTAAATTTAACCAATCAGGAAGACCTCCTACATTATGATGAGATTTTATTACAGCTGCTGGACCTTTTGAAACACCACTTTCTATTATGTCTGGATACAAAGTACCTTGAGCTAACCATTTGAACGGTCCATTTTTTTCTGCAAATTCTGTAAAAACTGTAACAAATTCTTCCCCTACAATTTTTCTTTTTTTCTCAGGATCCTCCACACCCTTTAATTTACCTAAAAAAGATTTCACTGCATTTACTGAAGTAAAATTTACTTTGAAATTATTCTTAAACATCTCTTCTATTTCCTTTTCTTCATCTAATCGTAATAGCCCGTTGTTTACAAAAACACACTTTAACCTCTCTCCTATTGCTTTGTGTATCAACAAAGCTGCAACCGTCGAATCTATTCCTCCACTTACACCACATAATACATTTCCTTCAATTTTTGAAAGCTTTTCTAGCTCCGAATCAATGAATCCCTTCATCGTCCAATCTTGTTTTGCACCACAAACCTTCAATACAAAATTTTTGAGGATCTCATTTCCCTGCTCTGTATGAACTACTTCTGGATGAAATTGAATTCCGTAAATATATTTTTCACTAGATGCAATGGCAGCAGCTTTTGCACTTTCAGTATGACCTATTACTTTAAATCCTGGCGGAATTTCTTCGGCTTCATCTCCATGACTCATCCAAGCTCTAACTGATTCGCCCACTCCGTTAAGAAGATCTGCATCATTATCGATTGTTAGTAATGAAGAACCATATTCTTTATTCGCACGTTTTACTTTTCCACCATACTTGTTTACAATTAATTGATGTCCATAACAAATTCCCAAAAGAGGTAAATCCATATCAAAAATTTTTTCTTCTGGTAAGGGAGCATCTGAGCTGTATACACTAGACGGACCTCCTGAAAAAATAATGCCTTTAGGATTGTGTTTTTGTAATTCTTCTACACTTATATCAAAAGGAACAAGTTCTGCATAAACTGAAAATTCACGAATTCTTCTACAAATAAGATGGCTATATTGAGAGCCAAAATCTAAAACAACAATTTTATCCATATGATCACTTTTTGATATTTTCTAACATACGAGTAAAAGACCAACCTGCTGTGTTAATAATTTCATTGACTCTTTCTTTTTCTTTATAATTTTTAATTATTATTTCACGAATGTCTGAACCACTCTTATTAATTACATAGTCAATAATAGAATTTTTTTGGATTTTTCCATTATCTACATCTAACATATCTTTTCTTTTCATTTCTCCAATTATTCTATCGATAAAAAATGACTTGAATGGTGGAATATCTGCTGTTATTCCCGAATCTTCTTCCAAAATTATCTCAACTTGTTGTGGGGTCACAAAGGCATTAGCAATAACTTTACCATCATTTCCACTAGTTATTGGAATTGATTTTTTTCCAGATACGTTTTCTTCAGAGGTTTTTTGTGTACTATCGAGAGATGATGCCTTGGTAAAACTTGATTCTTTTAGCATTGAATCTAAAACTAAGAGTCTTTTCTCAAGTGTTTCTATGGCTTGAGTATGTTTATCGATCTGTTTTACTAAATCTTCCCTCCAACCTACAATTTCTCTTAATTGTTCCTCTGAATGTTTCATATTTGAACTCTGGAGGATATGGGTATTAAATGCATTCTAGGTAATTATGCTATCAAGATTACGATATGAGATCTTTTTAAATCCCATAATAGGACTTGATGTTGTAAATAATTCTGTTTTTGTTTTCAATGCAAGCCATTCTAATAATGATTTTCCTTTTCTTAATTTTTTTATTTTAATTTTTTTTTCTGATGATTTTGTATTAGAAAATTTACCAATTCTTTTTCCAAAATCCATTCCAAACAAAATAATTTTTTTTGCATTAAAATAATTTGCTAGAAAGACAGCTCTGTCTCCATCTGTAAATCCACCAAAATTGTATACTTTTCTGAATGGCTTGGTCTGAGTTGTTCCTAGACAATTTTTAAAATTTTCAATTAGGTTTAATTTAGAAATATTATCTCCATGTGCGTGAACCACAAAAATTGTTTTTGACTTTCCAATTTTTTTAAAAGTTTTTTCATCTCCATCAAGATCAGTTATAACAATATCTGGTTTGATATTATTATCAACTAAAGGCTTTACTGCACTATCTGCCACAATTTTTATAGTTTTTTTAAAGTCTTTCAATATTGGAATAGCAGAAGATAAAGAAGGACCAGCACCAATTATGAACACATTTTGATCTTGGATCAACTTGCAAATCTGCAATAAATGATTCTCTTTGCTTAGAAAAGAATCCAATAATACAGCAGAATCTATATCTTCTTTTTCATTAAAGTCAAATTCTTTTAAAATTTCCTTATATCTTGAGTACCAACCTGAAATCATCATATGACTAAAATTGATATAGTTCATCATAAATCATGTGAAAAAACTTGGAAATGTAGGCGTAGGTGGCAAAAATCCTGTTCGAATTATGGGGATTTTAAACACAAGCCCTGAATCTTTTTATAAAAAATCAATCGTAACAACCAAACAAAGTATTTCAAATGCAGTAAAAGAAATGGAACTTAATGGCGCTGATTTTATTGATGTTGGTGGAATGTCAACTGCTCCATATTTGTCAACGTTAGTTTCTGAGAAAATAGAATTTAATCGAATTTCAAATGCAGTAAACATTATTCAAAAAGTTTCAAATCTTCCAATTTCTGTTGACACTTGTAGGGCAAATGTAGCAAAGTGTACATTGGAGTTGGGAGTAGATATCATCAACGATATTTCTGGATTAAAATACGATGATAAAATGATAGATGTAGTTTCAAATTATAATCCATCATTAATCATATGTGCTTTTAGCCCAAAATTAGTATCAGGAAATCATATTACTCAAACAAAAAATCTTCTAATGAAAAGCCTTGATATTTTAAAAAAAATTAAATTTTCAAATAACAAAATAATTCTAGATCCTTCTATTGGATTTTTTAGAAGATCTGGAAATGGTCCTTTCTTTACAAAGATTAGATCTAATTTTGTTGAACGAGATATTCAAATAATACAAAACCTAAATGAAATAAAACAAAATTACCCAATTCTCGTTTCAGTTTCAAACAAATCTTTTATTGGAGAACTTTTGAGAAAGGAAGATCCATCTGATCGACTGTTTGGATCGATTGCAGCAGAAGTGGTTTCTGTAATGAATGGGGCTGATATTATTCGAACTCATAATGTTTTAGAGACAAAAGATGCAATCCTCCTTGCATCAAAACTATCTAAAAGAAACAAAGGCTTATAATCAATATTTGACTTTCTTAACAAGGTTTAGTTGGAATTTAAAGAAGGGTTAACTTTTGATGATGTTCTTCTTGTACCCAAATATTCTGATATTACCAGCCGATCTCAAACAAATCTGAGTACAAAATTATCTCGAAATATCTCCCTTAACAATCCATTCATCAGTGCCAATATGGATACTGTAACAGAATCTGCCATGGCAGTGGTTATGGCTCGCGCTGGAGGAATAGGAATTATTCACAGATTTTTAACAATACAAGAACAAGCAAATGAAGTTCTAAAAGTTAAAAGATCTGGAAGTGTAATGATTGAAAATCCATACACTATCAATCAAGACAAAACCGTTCAAGATGCAATTGATTATGCAGAAGAAAAGGAGGTCTCTGGACTTTTAGTAGTTGACTCTAGTTCTATATTAACAGGAATAGTAACAGACAGGGATTTATTATTTGAAAAGAATACGTCTCATCTAATCAAAGACGTGATGACTAAAGATGTTATTACTGCAAAACCTGGTGTACGCTCAGAAGAAGCCAAAGAAATTCTTCACAAACATAGGATAGAAAAACTACCCATCATTGATGACTCTGGTTCCATTAAGGGTCTTATCACAAGTAAAGACATTACAAATATTGAAGATTATCCTTCAGCATCAAAGGACAAAAAGGGAAGACCTCTTGTTGGAGCTGCAGTCGGAGTAAAGGGTGACTTTTTGGAAAGAACAGAAACTCTTTTGGATGCAGGAACTGATGTACTAGTTGTAGATATTGCACATGGTCATAGTGAAAATGCAATTAACACTATTCGAAATATCAAAAAAGCATTTCCAGAATGCGAACTAATTGCTGGAAACGTTGCAACAGCAAAAGGAGCTGAGGATTTAATCAAAGCCGGTGTGGATGCAGTTAAAGTTGGTGTGGGTTCTGGTTCTATCTGTATTACTAGAGTAATTACTGGATCTGGTGTACCTCAACTGACTGCAGTAATGGACTGTGCCAAAATTGGTCGTGATCATGGCATTCCGATAATTTCTGATGGAGGAACACGAACATCAGGTGATGCTACAAAGGCATTAGCATCTGGGGCATCTTCTGTAATGATTGGAAGCATGTTAGGGGGAACAGACGAGTCGCCAGGAACCGTATTGACTAAAAATGGAAAACGGTTCAAAGTTTATCGAGGAATGGCCTCACTTGGAGCCTCCTTAGGACGAAAATCAAAGGATTCAAGTTCGGTCTCTTTTGATGATGATCTTAATGATTATGTTGCAGAAGGAGTTGAAGCAATGGTTCCATACAAAGGAACCGTAACAGATATTCTAAAACAGCTAACAGGTGGGGTTCGCTCCGGTTTAAGTTATTGCGGTGCTCATACCATTACTCAAATGCAGGATAATGCAGAATTTATCAAAATGTCAAGAGCTGGCTTTGCTGAAAGCCAACCACATGATGTTTCGGTAATGTAGTTAATTTTTAAAGCAGTATACAAAGATTTTATCATGCTTGCAAAACGAACAATAATTGGTTTTATTGTAGGAAGCGCAATAATTGGAATTGGATTCTACTCTTTAGTTGCAGGTTTTGGATTTCAAACAATAAATGTTGATGAAACTTTTGAAATTGGAGAATCCACGTCTTACCAAATTAGCGCCAATAAGGGTGCTCAGCAACAAATGAAAATTACTGGAGAAAAATTTGATCTAAGACTATCTAGTCCTGGGGGAGATCCTGAGATTCCATTGACATCATATGCAAAAGAAACAACACTAAATTGGGCACATCTTGAAGATGGCATAACTAAAATACAAATTCAGAATACAGGTTCTTCTGAATTACATGTACTAGGGACTCTCAATATTACGCAAGATCCAATATTGTTTACCTACCACTTGATAGTAATCACCTCGGGAGTAGTGATTATTGGATTTAGTATGGGATTTACCTTAAGAAAACCTAAAGGATTCTAGTTTAATTTTGCAGAAGGGTAAGATCCAAGGATTTTCATAAGTAGTGTTTCATTTTTAATTTTTTCAAGCATTTGTGAAATTTGAGGATTTTTTGCATGACCTTCAAAATCTACATAAAAGTTGTATTCCCAATTTGTTGATTTTGTGGGCCTTGATTCAATTTTAGTTAAATTGATGTTATATTTATGAAAATTTTCAATTATTCTAAAAAGAGAACCAGGCTCATGTTTTATAGAAAATATTATTGAGGTTTTGTCATTTCCAGTTTCTTCGTTGGTTTTTTTAGATAATACTATGAATCTAGTATAGTTATTGAGATTGTTTGCAATATTTTCTGATATTATGGAAACATTGTAAATCTGAGAAGCTGTTTTACTCGCAATACAAGAAACATTAGGTTTGTTTATCTCCTTAATTATTTTTACACTTCCTGCAGTATCATAGGTTGGAACAGTTTTCATATTGTATTTTTGAATAAAGTTTCTGCATTGTCCTAATGCTTGAGGATGAGAATAAACAGTATCAACCTCATCTAATTTTCCATTTCCAATTAAACAATGTTCTATTCTGTAATAAATTTCTCCCGTTGCATTCAAAGATGTAGAGTATAGTAAATCATAACTTTCTCCAACACTTCCCTCCAAAGAATTCTCTATTGGCAAAACTGAATATTCTGTACTATCTGAAATCGTACTTTCTAAAACAATTGCAAATGTTGGTAATGGCATGGTTTCAATTTGTTCAGAAAAAAATGATCTTGCCGCTGCTTCACTATAAGCTCCTCGCTCCCCCTGGAACGATACTTTGATCATTTCTTATTCTCTAAGATTAACAAAACCACTCTTACCAAAATCGGTTGAAAGTTTTCTTTCATCAATCCATGAGCACTCTGTACATTTTATGGCATCCCGCATTTGAACAACTTTACCACCACATTTTCTACATTTTGTAAATAACACTCCAAGATGTGATTCATCGATTTTTGCATGTATGGTTCCGTTAAGATGATTTAAAATTTTTAGAGTTACAATATCATTTACCAAAGCAACATTCTTTTTTCTAAGATTTCTTGTGCCACAAATACACTCTACTTTTGAAGTGGTTGGTTTACCATTTATGTAGTCTATTGATACTGCAATCATAGAAGACATTACAGCAGCCACAGTTCCAATTATGGTATCTCCTATTTGTGGGATTGATAATAATTTTGGATTCTTTATACTGGCGACGCGAGTTGATTTATCAAGGTTTTTTTCACCAACAGTAGAGGCACGAACTGCATCACCATCATCAAAAGTGTTGTGTCCAGCCTCATATTCCTCGATTGAGGCGATTTTATCTCCAGGCAATGTTGAAGTTTCAGACATGTTGTGTTTTTCTGTTTTGTGATTATAATTGTTTGTAGTATT
>Ga0224508_10001964_pt1 | contig 17975 bp, 12 predicted proteins | sample SF_Jan12_sed_USG_4_FD_170157 | JGI IMG/M metagenome (GOLD analysis project Ga0224508, IMG submission 170157) | Sediment microbial communities from San Francisco Bay, California, United States - SF_Jan12_sed_USGS_21 | ecosystem: Environmental > Aquatic > Marine > Sediment | place: USA... | reverse complement strand
GAGACCGCGACCGCGGTCCAGAAGAAAGAGAGTCGGCGGTGGCGCCGGTCCGCCACCGCCGGCTGGTCGGCCGACTGGCCTAGCGCCATATCGGGTCGAAGCCCGCCTTATCCAGGGCGGCGGCGCGAACCTCCATCCACTTCGCCTTGAAGGCGTCGCTCTCGAGGCCCTTGTCCATGCCGGCCCAGGCTTGGGCCAGCACCTTCTGGCGCGCGACCAGCTTGTCGTTGTGCGCCTGCGCGTCGTCGCTCCACTTGCCGATCTCCTTGAAATAGGCGATCGCGCCCTCGTGGTAGGGCACGACCCACTGGAAGATCTGCTTATCGAGCGCCCAACCCTTGGCGGCCGGCTCGGCCGCGCTGTAGCTGTCGTATTCCTCGACCAGCGCGCGGGCCAGCGAGTAGACCTCGCCCGCGTCCTGGCCGTCCAGCGTCATCAGGATCGGATAGGGGTAGCGCGCGCCCTCGTGCGGGTTCTCCTTGGACAGGCCGGTGCCGCGCGTACCCGTGTTGGGCACGAAGTAGGGCGCTTTCTTACTGATGCCGTCCCAGCACTTCGCGTCGCCATGCGGGGTCGGCGGCCAGAAGATGCCGCGCGGGCTGGCCTCGAGTTTCTTGGTGAAGCCCGACATGGTCGAGGCGAAGGCCGCGTCCACCTGGTCGTTGACGGTGCCGTCCCAGGACGCGCCGAAACCCGGGAACTCGACCTTCTCCACATCGTCCCAGGTCAACCCGCCGCAGGCCAGCATGGCTTCGGCGCCGACATTGAGCGCGTCGCCGCCGCGCACCCAGGCGACCCGCTTGCCCTTCAGGTCGGCGAAGGTCTTGATGCCCACGTCCGCGGCGACCCCGACGCCGAGGTTGCTGGAGCCGCTGGCGCTCATGACCATCCGGATCGGCATCGGCCCCCAGTTCGGGTCCGCGAACTGGAACACGCCCTCGGAGCCGAAGAAGGTCGCAATGCCGTTGGCCGAATAGTCGACCTTGCCGGCCTTGACGGGAGTGAGCCGCGAGATGTCGTTCTTGCCGGGCACCACGCGCAGGGTAACGCCGTACTTGTCCTTCAGCGCCTTGCCGATGGCGACCGACTGGTTGTAGCCGGTGGTCCCGGTGTTGTACGCGGTCCAGGCCATCGTCTTGGGCAGCTTGACCTCTCCGGCCAAGGCCGCGCCCGACAGTCCGCCGGCCGTCACAAGGGCCGCGGCCACAAGGTGAATTGCCTTGAATTTCATGGTCGTCTCCTCTCCTCCTGTCCCTGACTTCGTTTTCGGCCCTCGTCGGGAGGCGCGAGCCGTTGTTCTGTATTGCGCGAATCTTGCATACAATCCGACACGTGGTAAAGCAGATGATCCAATCGTCCCGTTTGGCAACAGGTAGGCGCTATCGTGTCCGATCCCGATAGACCGAGACCCCAGGGTGCCAGAGCGCCCGATCTGCGCCCACTGCTCGACCCGGGCGCCATCGCCATCCTGGGCGCCTCGGACGACCCGACCCGGATCGGCGGGCGGCCGTTGCGTTACATGCTCGAGGCCGGGTTCGCGCGGCCGATCTACCCGGTCAATCCGAACCGGGCCACGGTCCAGGGCCTGAAGTGCTATGCGACGATCGCCGATGTGCCGGGCCCGGTCGACTGCGCGCTGGTCGCCCTGCCGGCCGAGATCGTCGTCGAGGCCGTGGAGGCCTGTGCGGCCAAAGGCGTCAAGTCGACCGTGGTCTTCAGCTCCGGGTTCGCCGAGACCGACGCCGAGGGCGCGGCCCGCCAGGCGCGGCTCGCCGAGGTCGTCCGGCGCACGGGGATTCGGGTCGTGGGGCCGAACTGTTTGGGCATCTTCAACGCCGGGATCGGCTTCTACGCGACCTTCTCGAGCAGCCTGGACGCTGGTCCCCCGCCGCCCGGCAACATCGCGATCGTCAGCCAAAGCGGCGCCTACGGCAGCCATGTCTTCGCCCTGGCCAGGGCCAAGCGGCTGGGCGTCCGCTACTGGATCACCACGGGCAACGAATGCGACGTCGAGATCGCCGAGGGCATCGCCTGGGCGGCGCTGGCCGAGGACGTCGCGGTGATCGTGGCCTATGCCGAGGGCGTGCGCGACGGCGCCGGCCTGCGGCACAGTCTCGATCTGGCCCGCGCCGCCGGCAAGCCGGTGATCTTCATGAAGGTCGGCCGCAGCGAGATCGGCGCTGCGGCCGCGGCCTCGCACACCGCCGCCCTGGCGGGCTCTGATGCGATCTACGATGCGGTCTTCCGCCAGCACGGCGCGTACAGGGCGGACAGCACGGAGGCTATGCTCGACGTTGCCTATGCCTGCACCGCCGGCATCTATCCCAAGGGCCGGCGTATCGGGCTGGTCACGATCTCCGGCGGCGTCGGGGTGCAGATGGCCGATGCGGCCAGCGACCTCGGCCTGGACGTGGCCGCCATGCCCGAGGCGGCGCAGGCCAGGCTGAAGGAGATGCTGCCCTATGCGGCGCCGCGAAATCCCGTCGACATCACGGCACAGGCCTTCAACGACCTCACGCTGGTCTCCAGGAACCTCGAGCTGATGTTGGAGGAGGGGGGCTACGACGTGATCGTCGCCTTCTTCACCATGGTGGCTGCCTCGCCCTACATCGTCGACGACCTGCTCGCCGCGCTCGGCGAGCTGCGGCGGCGCTATCCGGAGCGCCTGATCGTCCTGTCGCTCGTCGCGCCGCCGGACATCGTCCAGCGCTACGAGGACGCTGGCTTCCTGGTCTTCGAGGATCCCGGCCGGGCGATCGCGGCGGTGGCGGCGCTGGCCGACTTCGGCCGGAGCTTTGCACGCGGACCGGCGGACCCGCCGCCAACCCTTGCCGCGGACGCGATCGCCATTCCCGACGAGCGTCTCAGCGAGCACGAGTCGAAAACCATCCTGGCCGCCGCCGGCCTGCCGGTGGTCGAGGAGCGTCTGGTCCGCTCCGCCGAGGCGGCGGCGGAGGCCGCCGAAAAGATCGGCCCTCCCGTGGCAATGAAGCTCAACTCGCGCGACATCGGCCACAAGACCGAGATCGGCGGCGTGCTGCTGAACGTCGCCTCGCCCGAGGCGGCCCGGCAGGGCTACGAGACCCTGCTCGCCCGCGCGGCCGAGGCGGCGCCAGGTGCGCTCGTTGACGGCGTTCTAATGGCGCCGATGGTCCGGGACGGCGTGGAGACCATCCTCGGCGTGCAGCACGACCCGGTCTTCGGGCCCGCCGTGATGTTCGGCCTCGGCGGCATCTTCGCCGAGGCGCTCGGCGACGTCGTGTTCCGCATCGCGCCCTTCGGCGAGGATGAGGCCTGGCGCATGATCCGCGAGATCGCGGGCTATCGGGTGTTGGAAGGTCTGCGCGGCCGGCCGCGCGCCGACCAGGAGGCCCTGGCCAGGGCGCTCGCCGCGCTCTCCGGCTTCGCGGCGGCCGCCGCCGACAGGATCGAGAGCGTCGACGTCAATCCCTTCCTGGTGCGGCCGGAAGGCGAGGGCGCGGTCGCAGTCGACGCCCTGATCGTTCCGTGCAAGAAGGAGCTCTCGCCATGACGCCGGCCCTCTACAAGACCAGGTTGACCGAGCTGTTCGGTATCCGCCATCCGGTCCTCTGCGGCGGCCTGATGTGGCTCTCCGATGCCGCTTATGTCGCCGCGGCCGTCAACGCCGGCGCTCTGGGATTCATGACCGCTCGCAGCTTTCCCGATCCCCGCGATTTCCGCGACGAGCTGCGCCGCTGCCGCGAGCTGACCGACGGCCGGCCGTTCGGCGTCAACCTCTATCTGTCGCAGCAGCCGGGGGCGAACGACATGCTGGCCGGCCACATCGATATCCTGCTTGAGCAAGGCGTGCGCTTCATCGAGACCGCGGGCCTGCCGCCGAAGGACCTGCTGCCCCGGCTCAAGGACGCCGGTTGCACGGTCGTTCACAAGGTTTCCGCCCTGCGCCATGCGCTTTCGGCGCAGAAGCTGGGCGTGGATGCGCTCAGCGTGGTCGGGATGGAGTGCGGCGGCCACCCTGGTGTCTACCTGATCGGCACCATGGTGCAGGGCCTCCTGGCGGCGCAGCAGCTGACTCTGCCGGTCGCGATCGGCGGCGGCATCGGTCACGGTGCGCAGCTGGCCGCCGCGTTGGCCTTCGGGGCGGACGGCGTCGTAATGGGCACGCGCATGACCGTGGCCAAGGAGATCTGGGCGCACCCCGCCTACAAGGAGCGGGTCGTGGCGGCCGGCGAGACCGAAACGCAGCTCGTCCTCCAGTCCCTGCGCAACACCTACCGCGCCCTCGACAACGAGACTGCCCGGAGCGTCGCCGCGCTGGAGGCCGAAGGCGTCACCGATCACGAGCGCTACAGCCCCCATGTCGCCGGTACCCTGCAGAAGGAGGCCTATACGAGCGGCGACTGGAACAAGGGGCTGCTCTCGCTGGGCCAGGCCGCCGCCTTCGCCACGGCGCTGGAGCCGGTCGAGGCGATCGTCGACCGGATGATGGCCGAGGCGCAGGCCGCGCAAGCGAGCCTCAACGCCAAGTCGGCGACCTCCGGCGCGACGGCCGCGGAGTAGCGCGACACGACAGGCGCAAGACAACGTGTTGCCGGGCTGCCGCCGGCCCGCCTAAACTCGCGGTCTCGTTCGTGGAATCCTGAAGCGACAAGGAAAATGGGCGACAACGCGCGCGCAGACCGGGGGTCCTCCCATGCCGGCTGACCAGTCGATCGGAGTCCAGGCCGTCGTTTCGCCCTGGCCCGAGCGTGTCGTCGCGGCGGCGCTTGCCGTCGTGGCCCTGGCGACCCTCGGACGGGTGATCCTCGGTCTGCCGGGCGCCGGCGAGCTGGCGATCGGCGGTTACCTCTGCTTCGTTCTGGCCGGGATCGCTGGGCACGTCTGGCGCATCAAGACGCTTTTCGCCGTTGCCGTTGTCCTGACCGGCGCCGTCACTGTGACCGTGGACGAGCCCTCCGCGGTGCTTCGAGCGGGCTTCGACACCGCCGCCTATCTGGCGTCGTTCCTGCTGCTGCTGGGCGTGCTGCGCGAGGCGGCGCAGAGTTCGCCGGCGGTGCGCGACTGCGGCGAATACCTGACGAGCCAACCGCCGGGCCGGCGCTATCTGGCGCTCCATACCGGCGGCCACCTCCTGGGGCTGATGCTGAACTTCGGCGTGCTGAGCCTCCTCGGTCCGCTGATCAAGCGGGGCGTGGCCGCGGCCACGGCGCGCAGCGGCGAGACCCACCTGGCCGAGATCCGCGAGCGCCGGCAGCTCTCGGCCTTACTGCGCGGCTTCGCCTGGATTATCGCCTGGTCGCCGACGACGATTACCCAGGCTTTACTACTCACGCTGCTGCCGGGGGTCGAGGCGCATCGGCTCTTGCTGCTCGGCCTGGCCATGGCGTTGACGGTGCTCCTGGTCGGCTGGCTCGAGGACCGCCTGCGCTGGCGCCATCTGCGCCGGGCGAGCGAGCGGGCCGGGCGGGCGGCGCCGGCTCTGCCCGCACCGCGGCGCGCGCTCCGGAGCATGGCACTGATTTGCGTGCTGCTGATCGCCTCCGTGGTCCTGACCAAACAGGCCCTGGAGATCCCGACGGTGCCCGCCCTGATGCTGAGCGTGCCGTGTTTCGCCTTTGCCTGGATCGTGGTTCAGCGCATCTCCGAAGGCTTCGGCCTGGCGCTCGGCCACGGCCTCGATCGCGGTCGGCGGATCGTCCGCCACGGTTTTCCAACGTCCTCGCCCGAGGTGCTGACCTTGAGCAGCGCCGGCTTCATCGGGTCGCTGGCCGCGGCGCTGATCCCGGTCGACCAAGTGGCGGCCGTGGCGGCCTGGGCGGCGCAGACGCCGCTGTTGTTGCTGACCGGCATTACCGCGGTTGTCGTCCTGGCCGCGCAGCTGGCGCTCAGCCCGATCATGTTCGTCGTCTTCCTGGGCTCGGCGCTGGCTCAGGCGCCCTTGCCGGGCATCGACCAGACGGCGATCGCCCTGGCGCTGGGGGCGGGCTGGGCCCTGGCGCTGACCGGCTCGCCCTTCACGGCCTCGGTGTTGATCCTCTCGCGGGTCACCGGCGTCACCGGGACCCGCGTGAGCTGGACATGGAACGGCGCATTCACGATGCTGGCCGCGGGCGTGGTCGTGCTGTTCCTTGCGGCCGTAAGCAATTGAGTTCGAGAGGACAGTCGTGAGCTTGGACCAGGAGACCTTCGATCAGCTGATCGCCACGATCCGGCGCTTCGTCGAGGAGCGGCTGGTGCCGCACGAGGCCGAGGTCGGCGAGAGCGACCGCATCCCAGACGGCTTGATCCACGAAATGCGCGAGCTCGGTCTGTTCGGCCTGTCGATCCCCGAGGACTACGGCGGCATCGGGCTCGACGTCGAGGAAGAGGTTCGCGTCACGATCGAGCTGGGCCACACCTCGCCCGCCTTCCGCTCCGCCTTCGGGACCAACATCGGCATCGGCAGCCAGGGCATCGTGATCGACGGCACGGAAGACCAGAAGCGCCGCTATCTGCCCAAGCTGGCGAGCGGCGAGATGATCGGCTCGTTCTGCCTGACCGAGCCCGACGCGGGCTCCGACGCCGCGGCGCTGAGGACGGCGGCGCGGCGCGACGGCGACGGTTATGTCCTGAACGGCACCAAGCGCTACATTACCAACGCGCCCTCCGCCCATCTTTTCACCGTGATGGCCCGAACCGACCCGGAGAAGAAGGGCTCCGGCGGGATCACGGCCTTTCTGGTAGAGGCCGACACTCCGGGCGTCAAGCTGGGCAAGCCCGACGTCAAGATGGGCCAAAAGGGCGCGCACATCTCGGACGTGATCTTCGAAGACTGCCGCGTGCCGGCCGAGGCGATTGTCGGCGGCCGCGAGGGCCAGGGCTTCAAGACCGCGATGAAGGTGCTCGACCGCGGGCGCTTGACCATCTCCGGCGTCTGCATCGGCATCGCCGAGCGGCTGATCCGCGATTCCCTGCGCTACGCCAGCGAGCGCAAGCAATTCGGCAAGCCGATCGGGGAGTTTCAGCTGGTCCAGGCCATGCTGGCCGACAGCGATACGGAGTGCTACGCCGCCAGGTCGATGGTGCTGGACGCCGCGCGGCGCAAGGACGCGGGCGAGACCATCACCAAGCAGGCGGCGATGTGCAAATACTACAGCTCGGAGATGGTCGGCCGGGTTGCCGACCGCGCGGTGCAGATCCACGGCGGGGCGGGCTATCTGGCGGAGTACGGCATCGAGCGGTTCTACCGCGACGTCCGCCTATTCCGCATCTACGAGGGCACCTCGCAGATCCAGCAGCTGGTCATCGCGCGAAACATGCTGAAGGAGATCCAGGGGTGAGCCGGGCGCAACCGGAGCCACAGGGCGCGGTGCCCGAGCTGCCGCACGACGGTTTCGACCGGATCGACGAGCCCGTCGCCTTCTGGGCCCGCCACAGGCCAGAGGCGCCGGCCGTCCGCGAAGGCGGCCGGGTGCGGAGCTACGCCGAGTTCGCGGCGGACATCGAGCGCGCCGCCGCCTTCCTGGCCGAGCGCGGCGTTCGGCCCGGCGACCGGATCCTGGTGGTCCAGGAAAACGGCCTCGCGGCGGTCGTCTTTCTCCTGGCCGCGTCGCGGACCGGCGCTTGGGCGGTTCCCCTGAATGCCCGGCTCGCCTGGCCGGAGATCGAGGCGATCCGCGGCCATGCCCGCCCGCGCGTTACCTTGTACACCCTGGGCGTCTCGCCGGATGCTGAAGCCCATGCCGCGCGCGACGGTGCCGCGGGCGCAGCCGGCCTAGAAGACCTGGGCGTGGCCTACCGGATGACCGAGCGCGACGTCGAACCGGAGGCCGTGTCCGGTCCGGAGCGAGACCGGGTCGCGGCGCTGCTCTACACTTCCGGCACCACGGGCGCCCCCAAGGGCGTCATGCTGACCCAGGGCAACATCCTCTTTATTGCCGAGCGGACCTGCCGTATCCGCCGGCTCGGCCCGGACGACCTGATCTACTGCGTGCTGCCGACCAGCCATATCTTCGGTCTGGCGGCCGTGTTCATGGGCAGCCTGCACGACGGGGTGCTCATCGACCTGGTCCCGCGCTTCACGCCGGAAGAGACCGCCCGGGCCCTGGCCGAGGACGGCGTCACGCTGTTCAGCGGCGTGCCGGCGATCTACGCCCACCTGGTCGCGCTCGCCGCCGCGCCGCTGGACCTCGCCCTGAAGCGGGAGGTCGAGGCCATGTTCGGCATACCGCTCTATAACGGTTATGGGCTCACGGAGACCTCGCCCACGGTCTCGACCACGGCGATCGACGATCCACGCGACGACGACAGCGCCGGCACGCTGCTGGCCGACGTGGAGGTGAGGATCGTGGGCCGGGACGGCGCGGCTCTGCCGACGGGGGAGGTCGGCGAGCTCTGGGTGCGCGGCGGCCTGGTGATGAAGGGCTACTACCGCGATCCCGGGCGCACGGCCGAGGTGCTGACGCCCGAGGGCTGGCTCAAGACCGGCGACCTCGCCCGCCTTTCCAAGGACGGCAACCTCTACATCGTCGGCCGCCTCAAGGAGCTCATCATCCGCTCCGGCTTCAACGTCTATCCGGCGGAGGTCGAGGGGGCGATCGCCGGCCATCCGGATGTCGCGCTGGTCGCGGTCGTCGGCCGGGCGAGGGACGGCAACGAAGACGTCGTGGCCTTCGTTCAGCCGCGGCCGGGCTCAAGGCCCGACCCCGAGGCGCTCGCCGCCTTCGCCGCCGCGCGCCTGGCGCCCTACAAGCGGCCGTCCGCCTTCCTGATCCGCGATCACCTGCCGGTCACCGCGGCCGGCAAGATCCTGAAGCACGAGCTGAAACGGGAGCTGGAGGCCGCCGGCCCCACGGACCCCGGGGGAAAAGCGTGATGGCGCGCCGCGCCGCCGGACTGCTGGTCGACTGCCTGCGCGAGCAGGGCGCGGACCGGCTGTTCTGCGTACCGGGCGAGAGCTACCTGACCCTGCTCGACGCCCTCCATGACGCGCCGGAGATCCAGGTCGTGACCTGCCGGCACGAGGGCGGCGCGGGGTTCATGGCGGTCGCGGATGCGAAGATCACGGGCCGGCCCGGCCTCTGCGCGGTCAGCCGCGGGCCCGGGGCGACCAACGTGTCGATCGCCATCCACACGGCCGAACAGGATGCCGTGCCCCTGGTCGTGCTGATCGGTCAGGTGGCGCGGCGCGACCGGGGGCGGGGCGCGTTTCAGGAGGTCGACTACGGCAAGACCTTCAGCGACATGGCCAAGGGGGTCTGGGAGGTGACCGATGCCGACCGGCTGCCGGAGGTCGTGGCGCGCGCCTTCCATGTCGCCGAGAGCGACACCCCGGGCCCCGTCGTGCTCGTGCTCCCGGAGGACATGCTGTCGGATACCACCTCGGCCGAGGTCGTGCCGCGGCTTCCGGTGGCCATGGCCGCGCCCGGCCCGGAGGACCTCGAGGCGGTTATGGAGGCGCTGGCCCGGTCCGAACGGCCGCTGCTGATCGCCGGCGGCAGGCTCGGCGCGCCGGCCGGGCGGAGCGCGCTGCTGAAGGCCGCCGAGGCGCAGGACCTGGCCGTGGCCCTGTCGTTCAAGCGGCAGGACCATTTTTTGAACGACCATCCGAACTTCGCGGGCTACCTTGGGTTCAAGATCCCGCGCCCGCAGGTCGAAGCCCTGGGGGAGGCGGACCTCGTCCTGGCCGTCGGCACGCGCCTGACCGACGTCACCACGCAGGGCTACACGCTGCCGCGCGCCCCGGTTCCGGGTCAGCCGCTGGTCCACGTCTATCCCGATCCGGCCAGGATCGGCGCGGTGTTCCGCACGACGATCGGCCTGCCGGTCGATCCGGTCGCCTTCCTGGACCGCCTGGCCGAGCGGCCGGCGCCGGCCGTGGCAGCCCGCAAGGCGTGGCTCGCCGCGCTCCACGAGAGGGCGCGGAAGCTGGCGGCCTACGCGCCGCTGCCGACGGCCGACGGCGTGAGCTTCGGCGCGCTGGTTGATGCGCTCGGCCGCAAGGCCGCGCCGGATGCCGTGATCGTCATGGATGCCGGCAATTTCTCGAGCTGGGTCCACCGCCATTGGCCGTGGCGGCCGGACAACCTGATCCTGGGCACGGTCGGGGGCGCCATGGGGCTCGGCATGCCGGGCGCGGTGGCCGCGGCCCTGCGACTGCCGGACCGGCAGGTCCTGAGCTTCGTCGGCGACGGCGGCATGCTGATGACCGGCGGCGAGCTGGCGACCGCTATGCAGCACGGCCTGCCGCTCAAGGTCTTCGTCTCCAACAACCGCAGCTACGGGACGATCCGCCTGCATCAGGAGCGCGACTATCCAGGCCGGGTGAGCGCGACCGAGCTGACCAATCCCGATTTCGCTGAGCTCGCCCGCGCCTTCGGCGCGACCGGCCTCGTCGTCGAGACGGAAGATGACATCGAGGACGCCGTGGCGGCCGCGCTGGCGGCGAAGGGCGCCGTCATCGTCGACGTCCGCGCCAGCCTGGAGGCGATTTCGGCCTACACGACGATCAAGCAACTGCATGGGGCCGCCAATCGCCCCAAGACATCGGAATAAGGGGAGTTCATGCCATGACCGAGGCCTTTGTCTGCGACGCCATCCGAACCCCGATCGGCCGTTTCGGTGGGGCCTTGTCGCCGGTGCGCACCGACGATCTCGCCGCCCGCCCGATCACGGAGCTGATGGCGCGCAACCGGCAGGTCGACTGGGCGAAGCTGGACGACGTCTACTACGGCTGCGCCAACCAGGCGGGCGAGGACAACCGCAACGTCGCCCGCATGGCGGCCTTGCTCGCCGGGATTCCAGCCGGCGTGCCGGCCGCGACGGTCAACCGGCTCTGCGGTTCGGGCATGGAGGCCGTGACCCAGGCGGCGCGGGAGATCCGCTGCGGCGAAGCCGACCTGGTTCTTGCCGGCGGTGTCGAGAGCATGTCCCGGGCGCCCTTCGTCATGGGCAAGGCCGAGACGGCCTTCTCGCGCAAGGCCGAGGTCTACGACACGACGATAGGCTGGCGCTTCGTCAACCCGCTCATGAAGCGGGAATACGGTGTCGACTCCATGCCCGAGACGGCGGAGAACGTCGCCGAGGACTACCAGATCTCGCGCGAGGACCAGGACCTCTTCGCCCTGTCGAGCCAGCAGAAGGCTGCGGCGGCCCAGGACCGCGGCCGCCTCGCCAAGGAGATCGTTCCGGTCGAGATCAAGCAGCGCAAGGGCGACCCGGTCGTGGTCGAGCGGGACGAACACCCGCGCCCGGAGACGACCCTCGAGATGCTTGCCAAGCTTCCAACGCCGTTTCGCAAGGAGGGTGGCAAGGTCACGGCGGGCAACGCCTCTGGCGTGAACGACGGCGCGGCGGCCATGCTCGTGGCCTCGGAGGCGGCGGCCGCGGCCCACGGCCTCACGCCGAGGGCGCGCATCGTTGCCTCAGCCGCGGCCGGCGTGGAACCGAGGGTCATGGGGATCGGGCCGGCACCGGCCTCGGAGAAGGTCCTGGCCCGGGCCGGGCTGGCACTCGCGGACATCGACGTGATCGAGATCAACGAGGCCTTTGCGGCACAGGTGCTGGCGGTCCTGCGCCTGCTCGGTCTCGCCAACGACGACCCGCGGGTCAACCCCAACGGCGGCGCGATCGCTCTCGGCCACCCGCTCGGCGCCAGCGGTGCGCGCCTGGTCGCGACCGCGACGCAGGAGCTGCACGAGAAGAACGTCCGCTACGCCCTTTGCACCGCCTGCATCGGTGTCGGGCAGGGCATCGCCGTGGTCCTCGAAAGGGTGTAGCCGCTTTCTCGGCGGGCGGCCCCCGGCCGGGGCGTCTGAAGGAAACCCTCGCCCATCGGGAGAGGGTGGCGAGGCGCAGCCGAGCGGGTGAGCGGGCCTGTTGGTTCGGGCGTAAGCCACAGCGCTCCGGCACTCCGGGGAGAAGTTCGAAACCCACTTGCCCTCACGCTCCCGCTACGCGGGTCGCGCGAAGTGCCGCGCTACGCGCCCCTCTCCCGATGGGAGAGGGCTCTTTGATGCGGGACAGGGGGATCAATGGGACGGCAGTGGGTCAGGCTCGGCCATGACAGACTGTGCGAAACTATCGTTAATATATTGGCTTACGACGGTTTTTGTCAGCTGACTGTTAAGTGTAGATCAGGGTTGGGACTTCCGCGGGTGCAATCAATTTGCCTTGACAGTGGGACCTCTCTTCAATATATTTTGTGAAAATCGAAACAAAGTTCCATAAAACGGAATTATCAGCGAGCGGCCAACCTTGGAGGAGGGCGCGCGATCTTGAGCAAGGACGGCGGAATCCTCGCCCGCTATGCCATGACGCTCGAGACGCTCGCGGCGGCGCCGGACGGCCTTTCGCTGATGGAGGTCGTGCAGGCGACCGGCCTGCCGCGCGGCACTGCGCACCGGCTGCTGGGCGCGCTGCGCGGCATCGGTTACATCGTGCCGCGCGACGGCCGGAAGATCTACGTGCTCGGACCGCGCCTGCTCCGGCTGCTTCATCTGGGCGTGGCGCCGGCCGCCGTTTCCTCGCTGGTCCAGCCGATGCTCGAGGCGCTCGTGGCGCGCTTCAAGGAGACGGCCTTCGTCGCCAAGCTGGTCGGCGCGGACGTGAAATCGGTGGCGATGGTGGTGCCCGAGAGCGATGGCCAGTCCTTTGTCCAGCCGGGGCGCGTCATGCCGGTTCACGCGGCGGCCTCGGCCAAGGCGATCCTCGCCTTTCAGGACGAGGCGCTGATTGACGAAGTGCTGAGTCGGCCGCGCACCAGATACACGGAGAACACACGCGTGGGGGAGGCCGAGCTGCGCGCCGACCTGGAGCAGGTGCGCCGGCAGGGCTTCGCTCTCTGCGACGAGGAGCTGGACCCCGGCGTGCTCAGCTATGCCTGTCCGGTGCACCTGGAGGGGGCCGGGGTCCTCTACAGCATCGGCCTTGTGGGCCTGTCGCGGCGCCTGGGGGACCACCCGCAGAGCGAGGTCGTCGCCATCTTGCGGGCCGCCGCCGAGGAGTTCTCCAAGAGCCTGCCGAGCGGGCTACACCGGCCGGTGATCGGTGAGGTCCCAGCGGTTCCGGAGGAGCGGAGCGGCTGATGGCGACTGGCTGGCAGATCGGCATCGACATCGGCGGCACCTTCACGGACGTCGTCGCGTTTAATCCCGGGACCGGCGCCGTCGCCATGGCGAAGGTGCAAAGCCGCCCGGACGATCCGCTGGCCGGGCTCCTGGCGGGGCTGGAGTCGGTCGGCGTCGCCTGGGAAGACGTCGACGATCTGGTCCACGGCACGACCATGATCACGAACGCGATCGTCGAGAACAGGCTGAGCGAGGCGGCACTGGTCGCCACCGAGGGCTTTGCCGACACGCTCGCGATTGGACGCCAGAACCGGCGCCATCTCTACCGCCTCGACCTGCCGCCCAAATCGCCGCCGCAGATCCCGGAGGCTCTGCGCTTCGAGCTGCGCGAAAGGCTGGACTCTCGCGGCGAGGTCCTGACCGAGCTGAGCGAGGCGGCGATCGAGGATGCCGTCCGCAAGGTCGCCGCCAGCGGCGTGCAGTCCGTCGCCGTGTCGCTGCTTCACGCCTACGCCAATCCCGACCACGAGCAGAGGCTGGGCGCGCGCCTGCGCGAGGTCGTGCCCTACGTGGCCCTGTCGCACCGGGTCAACCCGGAGGCCCGGGAGTTCGAGCGCACCGCCACCACGGCCTTGAGCGCCGGGGTCATGCCGCTCGCGGCCGGCTACCTCGACCGGCTCGAGGCACGGCGGCCGGCGGCGAGCCGCCTGCACCTGTTCCATTCCGCCGGCGGCATGGTCGCACCCGAGGTGCTGCGCGACCTGCCGCTGGGCCTCGCCTTCTCCGGCCCGGCCGCCGGTGTCGCGGCCGCCGGACGGATCGCCGCGGAGCTCGGCATCGACAACGCGATCAGCTTCGACATGGGCGGCACCACGACCGACGTCTGTCTGATCGTCGAGGGCCGGGCCGAGATCCGCAGCGACCGCAGCCTGGGCGAGCGGCCCTTGCGCCAGCCGATGGTGGCCGTCGACTCGATCGGCGCCGGCGGCGGGTCGATCGCGCGTCTGGACACGGGCGCGCTGCGCGTCGGTCCGGACAGTGCCGGGGCCGAGCCGGGGCCCGCGTGCTATGGCCGTGGCGGCACGGCGGCAACAGTCAGCGACGCCAACGTGGTGCTCGGCTATCTGGACGCCGAGCGGCCGATCGGCGGCACGATACGCCTCGACCGTGGCGCCGCGGAGCAGGCCCTGGCGCCGCTCGCTGCGGAGATCGGCGTGGCGGTGCCGGAGCTTGCCCTCGGTATCGTTCGGGTCGCCAACGCCAGTATGATCCGGGCGTTGCGCCGGGTGACCGTGGAGCGAGGCATCGATGGCCGGCGCTGCGCCTTGCTCGCCTTCGGCGGCGCCGGGCCGATGCACGCCGTCGAGCTGGCCCGCGCCTTCGGCATCCGCCGCGTCGTGGTGCCGCAGTACTCCAGCGCGTTCTCGGCGCTGGGCTGCCTGACGGCCGAGATGAGCTACGCCCAGCAGCAGACGGTGCGCATGGCGAGCACCGGCTGGGATGGCGAGCGCCTGAGCCGGATACACGAAGCCCTGATCGGACAGCTGGCCGCGCCCTTCGAGGCGGCGGGTCGGTCCTCGCCCGAGGTATCGGAGGTCGCCCTGGTCCGCTACAGCGGGCAAAGCTACGCCGTCGAGGTGTTCGACCCGGACCTCGAGAACCCGGAGCGGCTCGGCGCCGAATTCCGGGCCCGCCACGAGGCGCTCTACGGCTTTGCGACGGAGGAGCCCTGGGAGCTCGTGGCGCTCCGCCTCTCTCTCTCGGCGCCGCGGGAGCACCGGCCTGAAGGGGCCGGAGCCGGCGATGGCGAAGCGCCGGGCCCGGCGCGCGAGACGCTCTGCTGGTTCGACGCCGGGGGACCGGTTCCGACTTCGCGCTACGAGCGCGACACGCTGGCCGAAGGCCGGCGCCTGACCGGGCCCGCGATTGTCGAAGACGCGTGGTCGACCGTGGTCCTGCCGCCGGGGGCCACGCTCGAAGTCGACCGATCGGGGCATCTCCATATCGAGGTGGGGGAAGCGGCATGACCGCGGCCGTCGATCCCTTCACCCTGGAGGTGATCCGCAACGCGCTGACGGCGATCGCCGAGGAGATGTCGCTGGTCGTCATGCGCTCGGCGCGCTCGCCGCTGCTGCGCGAGGCCGGCGACCTGTCCTCGGCCCTGACCGACGCCTCCGGCGAGCTGATCGCCCAGGGGCGCGACATCCCCATGCACATGGGCGTCATGAGCTTCACCGTGAAGGAGTTCCTGAAGCGGGTGCCGGCCGCGCGCCTCAGGCCCGGCGATGTCTGGTTCCTCAATTTGCCGGAGATCGGCGGCAACCACCTGCCGGACGTCAAGGCGATCCGCCCGGTCTTCGCGGAAGGCGCGCTGCAGGCCTTCGCGGTCAGCCTGGCGCACTGGGCCGATATCGGCGGGGCGGTGCCGGGCAGCTACGTGCCCAGTGCGACCGACGCCTGGCAGGAAGGTCTGCGCCTCTCGCCGCTGCGGCTGTTCTCGGCTGACGGACCCGAACGCGAGAAGCTCGACCTGGTGCTCGCCAATGTCCGCGGGGCCGACGAGCGCGAGGGCGACATCCTGGCCCAGATGGCCGCCTCGCGGGCGGCCGAGCAGCGCCTGCACGAGCTCTTCGCGCGTCACGGCGTCGCAACCGTGCAGAATGCGATCGCCGGACTGCACGACCGGGCGGAAAGCCAGATGCGGCAGGCCCTGGCGCTATTGCCCGAGGGCACTTACGAGGGCGAGGACTGGCTCGACGACGACGGCGCCGGCGGCGAGCCGATCCCGATCCGCGTGCGCATCGAGCTGGCCGGTGACCACGCCGTGTTCGATTTCTCGGGTTCCGGCGACGCGGCGCGCGGGCCGGTCAACACCACGCCCTTCATCGCCGCGGCCTCGGTGTTCTATGCCGTCAAAGCGCTGGTCGGACCCGACATCCAGCCCAATGGCGGCTGCTACCGCCCGCTGCGGGTGGTCACGCGGCCCGGCTCGGTGCTCGAACCCGGACCGGAGCGGCCGGTGGTCGGCGGCAACCACGAGACCTCGCAGCGGGTCGCCGACGCGATCTTCCGCGCGCTCGAGCCGGCGGTGCCCGAGCTGCTGACGGCGGGCGGGCCGACCACCTCGGGCCTGCTGCTGTTCGGCGGACGGCACGACGACGGCGCCTGGACGACGCTCTACGAGACCCACGGCGGCGGCGAGGGCGCACGCTGCGACCGCGACGGCATGCCGGTGATCCGGGTGCACATGTCCAACGTCATGAACACCCCGGCCGAGGTTATCGAGGCCGAGTATCCGATCCGCGTCGAGCGCCACGCGCTGCGGCGCGGCTCGGGCGGCGCCGGTGCGCACCGCGGCGGCGACGGCCTGCACCGGGAATACCGCGTGCTGGCCGACGACATGTCGCTTACCAGCATGTTCGAGCGCGCGGTCGTGCCGCCTTACGGGCTACAGGGTGGCGCGGCGGGGGCGCCGTTCCGGGTCCGGATCATCACTGCTTCGGGCGAGACCTACGCGCTCCCCGGCAAGGCCAATGTGCGGCTCGGCCGGGACGACCGGGTGATCGTCGATAGCTGCGGCGGCGGCGGCTACGGCCCGCCGGACGGCGCAGGCAACGCAAAGGAGGAAAGCGTTCCATGAGACTGGAAAACAAGAACGCCGTCGTCACAGGCGCGGCAAAGGGCATGGGGGCCGCGATTACCCTGACGCTGGCCCGCGAAGGGGCGGACGTCCTGCTGACGGCCCGCGACACCGCGGCGCTGGAGGAGGTCGCCGGCGAGGTCCGCAAGCTGGGCCGGCGTGCGGAAGTCGTGGCGGCCGATGTCACCGACGAGGCCCAGGTCAAGGCGATGGCCGAAAAGGCCAAGGCCTTCTTCGACGGCCGCATCGACATCCTGGTCAACGTGGCCGGGGTCACCGGGCCGATCGAGACGCCGGCCTGGGAGATCGAGGCCGACGACTTCAGCCACGTCATCGAGGCCAACATCCGCGGCACCTTCCTGCCGATCAAGTACGTGATCCCGACGATGGTGGCCCAACGCAGCGGCAAGATCGTCAATATCGGCGGCACCTCGGGCCTGCGGGGCTACAAGTACCGCGCCGCCTACAGCTCGTCGAAGTGGGGCGTGCGCGGGCTGACCCGCACCGTGGCGCTCGATGCCGGGGAATACGGCATCAACGTCAACGTGGTCTGCCCCGGCATCGTGCACACACCCCGCATGGACAAGCTCTGCGAGGAGAAGGCGCGGGTGCGCGGCTGGACATTCGACCAAGTTTACCAGGAATATGTCGAGGACATGGCGCTGAAGCGCGTGACCGAGCCGCAGGACATCGCCGACGCGGTGCTGTTCCTGGCCAGCGACGACAGCCGCAACATGACCGGCCAGGAAATCGCGGTGGACGGCGGCTGGGACGTTTGAGCGCCGGATGGGGAGGGAGCCATGTTTGCGGAATTCGATCTGGTCATGCCCGGCGACCTCGACGAGGCGCTGGACATCCTCGCCGAGGCGGGCGGCGACGGCGACGCCGGGATCCTGCCGCTGGCCGGCGGCACCAATCTGGTCGTCGATCTGCGCGCCCGCCGGATACGCGCGGACAAGCTGGTCGGGCTCGGCAGGATCGCCGCGTTGCGCGGCATCGAACGGAGCAACGGCCGCGTCACCATCGGCGCCGGGACCACGCTGAGCGACATCCTGCGCGACCCCGGCATGGTGGAGGCCGCGCCCTCCCTGGTCGACTCCGCGCGGGTCTTCGCCGGGCAGATGGTGCGCAACACCGCCACGGTCGCCGGCAACGTCTGCTGCGGCTCGCCCGCGGCCGATACCGTGCCGCCGCTCTTGTCGCTGGACGCGGAGGTCACGCTCGCCGGCAGGGGCGGCAGCCGGGTCGTGCCCCTGGCCGACTTCTTCCTCGGCTACCAGGAGGATCAGCGCCGGCCGGACGAGCTG
>Ga0224508_10001963_pt1 | contig 17978 bp, 17 predicted proteins | sample SF_Jan12_sed_USG_4_FD_170157 | JGI IMG/M metagenome (GOLD analysis project Ga0224508, IMG submission 170157) | Sediment microbial communities from San Francisco Bay, California, United States - SF_Jan12_sed_USGS_21 | ecosystem: Environmental > Aquatic > Marine > Sediment | place: USA... | reverse complement strand
GCCCGCCGGTCGGTCGGGCCCGTCGTCATCTTCGGGCCACTGCCCTCGAGATTGCAAGACGTCGCGGAGCAGCTCGGTGCGGTCGGTCATGATCGCGTCGACCCCCCGATCGAGGAGGTTCACGATCTCGGTCTCGTCGTTGACCGTCCAGACGTGTACCTGGAGCCCGAGCCGATGGAACCGGCCGATCAACCACGACGACGTGAGCGGGAGGAACGACACCTTGGTCGGGATCTGCACGGCGGCGTACTGCACGCTGCTGTCGGGGCGGAACAGGGCCCGGATCAGCAGCTTGGCGATGCCGAACGGACCGGGTGAGGTCGCGAGCCCCGGGCCCAGCGCCTGCGAGACCTTGCGGACCCGGGCGTCGTCGAACGACCCGACGAGGATGCGGTCGAGCAGGTCGAGGTTCACGATCGCATCGATCAGCGGCTCGACCGCGGTATCGGCTTTCGGCTCGATGTTGAATCGGATGTCCGCATACCGCTGCACGACGTCGTCGAAGCGGGGAATCGGATGCACTCCCGAGACTCGCAGCTCGGCGACCTCGGCCCAGGTGAGGTCCTCGAGCCGACCGGACTTCCCCGTCCTGGGCTCGAGGTCTTCGTCGTGGAACATGACCAGCACACCGTCGGAGGTTGCCTGCACGTCCGACTCGATGTAGCGGTAGCCGACGGACACGGCGTGGGCGAACGAGGCGTCGGTGTTGCCGGGGGCAACGTCGTTGCCGCCTTGATGAGCGAAGCCGAACGGAACCTGGTGATCGAGGAAGGCCCAGTCCATGGGCGGACCGTAGCATCGGCCGGCCGGCCGCCGGAGTTGCTCGGTTGCCCGTGTTCGCCGTCGGGCGGCCAACGGGGCACTATGGACCGGTGACCACGCCGGCCGAACGCCTGACCGAGCTGCTCAGCGCGGGCGAGCCGGTCCTCGATCGTGTGATGGCCGTGATCGCCTCGATCGCCCCCGACGCACCGACCGAGGACGACGTCGTCGGCGAGCTCGACCAGCTCGCGGAGGGGCTCGAGCACGACGCGCCGGCGGGCAAGGTGATGCGCTACGCCTACGGCCAGCTCGGATTCGTCGGAAACGTCGCCAACTACTACAACCCCGCCAACTCCCTCATCCATCGGGTGCTGCGAGACCGGCGAGGCATACCCCTCACGCTGGCCGCAGTCGGGGTGGAACTGGCACGACGGTCGGGCACCGAGCTCTCGATCGTCGGCTTGCCCGGTCATGTCGTCGTCGGTGAGGGCGGCAACCCCACCCGATGGTTCGATCCGTTCGCCGGCGGGGCCGAGCTGGATCTCGACGACTGCCGGCGCTTGTTCGCCCGCTTCAGCCCGATCGAGCAGTTCTCGCCCGACATGCTGAGCCCGATCGACCAGCGGACGACCACGGTCCGCATGCTCAACAACCTGAAGGTGTCGTATCGGAGTCTCGGTGACCTGTCGCAGATCGCCAAGGTACTCGAGCTGGCGGTGAGCGTGCCCGGCTCGCCAGTCTCCGAGCGCCACGAGCTGGCGTCGGTTCTGGCCGCCCTCGGTCGCGACGAGCGGGCGATCGAGCAGCGGGAGCTGTTGGCCGATCTCGATCCCGGGCGTGCCGCCAACCATCGCCTCGCGGCCCGCCATCATCGAGCCCGGCGAAACTGAGTGAGGCCGGTCGGCCAGATCGGCGGGACAGGCACCGAGCATGCAGGAGCACGACGCACATGATCGACGCAGACATCAAGCGGTCGCTCGGCCAGATGATCAAGGGCGTCCAGGTCGTCGCCGCTACCCACGGCGGCCTTGCCCGGGCCTACACCTCGCACTGGGTCACGCAGATCTCGTTCGAGGAGCCGGTCGTCATGGCGTCGGTCAGCCCCAAGCACGACACCCATCCGGTCCTGGTGGCCGCCGGCCGGTTCACCGTGTCACTCCTGGCCGCCGACCAGATCCGGGAAGGTCAGTACTTCTCGTATCCGGGCCGCAAGTTCCGCTACTCGGCCCCCGAGTACCTGGTGCTCGACGACGAAGGACGGCCGGTGGTCCCCAACTCGATCGCGTGGCTCCACTGCGAGACGTTCGACAGGATCCAACGGTTCGACCATGAGCTCTTCCTTGCGACGGTCACCGAGGTCACGGAGGGCCGGCTCGGCGAGCCGCCCCTGCTGTACTCGGCTCGCCACGGTTGGCGGGTAACGGGGGGCGGGGCGCGCGAGAAGGGCCAGTCGGTCCGCGACGAGCTCCTTGCCCGTGTCGCCGAGCTCGACGGCGAGTAGCGTCGGGACACTGAGCAACCCTCAGCCGAAGGAGACACCATGACCACGACCGACCCGGCCGGAACGGCCGAGGATCTCGTCGACGGACGGCTCGATCAGCTCCTGACCGAACGGGATCCTGCCTCGACACCGGCCACGGAGTTCCTCGGCCACCAGTTCGACCTGGGACTGGCGTGGGTCCACTTCCCCGAGGGTCACGGCGGGCTCGGGCTCGGCCCGAAGCTGCAGACGGAGATCAACGGCCGCCTCGCCAGGGCAGGGGCGCCGAGTGCCTGGCTCCGGAACCCGATCGGCTACGGCATGGGAGCGCCGACCGTCGTCGCCCACGGCAGTGATGAGCAGAAGCAACGGTATCTCCGTCCCCTGTTCACCGGGGAGGAGGTGTGGTGCCAGCTGTTCTCCGAGCCAGGAGCCGGCTCCGACGTCGCCGGGCTGTCGAGCCGAGCGGAGCGCGACGGCGACGAGTGGGTCGTCAACGGTCAGAAGGTGTGGACCAGCCTGGCGCAGCGGGCCCGGTGGGGCATGCTGGTCGCCAGGACCGACCCCGACCAGCCCAAGCACAAGGGGCTGACCTACTTCGTTATCGACATGGACCAACCCGGCGTCGAGGTCCGGCCTCTGCGCCAGATGACCGGCGACGCCGAGTTCAACGAGGTGTACTTCACCGACGCCCGCGTGCCAGATGTCGAGCGGCTCGGCGAGGTGGGCGAGGGCTGGAGGGTCTCGCTCACCACCCTGATGAACGAGCGGGTCGCGATCGGCGGCACCGTCCCACCCCGCGGCGCCGGCATGATCTCCTATGCCGTGAACGCCTGGAAGGAGCGGAGAGGGACCGACGCCGCTCGGGACGAGCTGATGAGCTTGTGGATCCGAGCCGAGGTGTTGCGCCTGACCAACATCCGAGCCTCGGAGACCCGCCGAACGGGGACGCCCGGCCCGGAGGGGTCGATCGGGAAGCTCGCCTCCGCCGATCTGAACAAGGACATCACCAGCTTCACGATGAACCTTCTCGGGGCGGACGGCCTGCTCTACGGCGATTACAGCACCGCCGGAGGCGCGGCCCCCGTCGGGTTGCCGTCCCCCCAGAAGGCATTCCTCCGCAGCCGGGCCAACTCGATAGAGGGCGGCACGACCGAGGTCATGAAGAACATCCTCGGCGAGCGGGTGCTCGGGCTACCCGGCGACGTCAGGACCGACAAGGACCTACCCTGGGTCGACGTTCCCCGCAACTAACCCCGGGAACGAGGTGACTTGTCGCCAACGGCTCGGCGGCCGGTCGGCGCTCACAACCGGAGATCGGGAGCTCCCCGCAGATGACCGGTCTCGTTCAGGCTGACGATCGAGCGCTCACCGGATGAGGCGGCTACGAAGCGGTTGATCGAGGTGTAGTCGGGGTTGAAGAAGAGCTTGGGCTCGATCCCCAGCGTCGTCGTCGCCCAGGCATTGATCACCCCGCCATGACACACGACCGCCACCCGTTGGCCTCGGTGGCGCTCGATGATGTCTTCGAGCGTCTCGGCGACCAGTCTGACCCACTCGCTGCGGTCGACCGCGTCCTCCTCGGCGAGAAACTGCCGCCAGGCCTCCTTGTCCTGCCGGAGGACCTCGACCGGGGTGTAGCTCGGGTGCTCGGCGTCGTATTCGCGCACGCCGTCGACCACGACGGCGCCGCTGCCGATGAGCCGCTCCAGTGGCTGGGCGGTCTGCCTGGCCCGGACCATCGGGCTCACGTAGAGCCCGTCGAGATGCTCGGCTGCCAACCACGCGGCGGCGGCCCGAGCTTGGCGGTGGCCGATCGCGGTCAAGGCGGGATCGGCACCACCGGCCATCCCGGCGACCTGCTCGGGTCGGGCGTGGCGGACCAGAATCAGCTCCATCGCTGAGCACCCTACTTTCGCTGGCGGGGAGCGACGAACCCAGCCAGATCCGCGCCCGAGCCGAGCCTTCGCCCAATCACCCAAAGAGCCTTCGACCCGAGACCGGCCGGCGTGAGGGGCTACGGTCACAAGACGCGGTAGTGAAGGGCAGGTGACAACATGCACAGGTACTCCAGACGCCGCAGCGCACTGGATATCATCTCGACCGTGAACCGGCGCACCAAGATCATCGCCAGCATCGGCCCAGCTAGTTCCGACGAGACGACCCTCAAGGCAATGGTCGAAGCCGGGATGGACGTGGCCAGGCTCAACCTCTCGCACGGCACCGTGGACGACTCGATCGAGCGCCTCTACCAGATCCGCCGGATCTCCGAGACGATCGGCCGCCCGGTCGGCGTGATGGCCGACCTGCCCGGCCCCAAGGTCCGGATCGGCGAGTTCGACCACCCGATCACGCTCGAAGTCGGCTCCGAGGTCCATCTCGAGCCGGGAGCCGGCACGAGCACCGCCGACCACCTCTTCGTGGAGTACGAGGGCCTGCTCGGCGACGTCCACGTCGGCGACAAGCTGTCGATCGGCGACGGCTCGATCCTCCTCGAGGTGGTTGACTACTCACCGAATACGTTGATCGCCCAGGTCCTGTTCGGCGGCAACACGCAAGGCCGTCCGGGCCTCCACATCCCGTCCGATCGGCTCCGGCTCACCACACCGACCCCCCACGACCTCAAGCTGCTCGATGCGATGGTCGAGCAGGACATCGACATGGTTGCCCTGTCGTTCGTCCGCTCGGCCCACGACGTCCGCCGAGTCGGGCTGGAGCCCGCGCCCCGAGGCCCGCTGGTCGTGGCCAAGATCGAGACGCGGGCCGCGATCGAGAACCTCGATGGCATCATCATGGAGTCGGGGGCGATCATGGTGGCGCGCGGCGACCTCGGGACCGAGTGCAGCATCCAAGACCTCCCGCACCTCCAGAAGGAGATCATCGCTCGTTGCATCGCCCTCGGCCGGCCGGCGATCACGGCGACCCAGATGCTGGAGTCGATGACGTCGGCCCCCTCGCCGACACGGGCCGAGGCCTCTGATGTGGCCAATGCAGTCTTCGACGGAACGAGCGCGGTCATGCTCTCGGCCGAGACGGCAATCGGCGCCGACCCCGCCCATGTCGTGGCGACGATGGCCCGGATCGCCCACCGGGCCGACCAAGAGTTCGACTATGACGGTTGGGCCCATGCGCTGCGGCGCGATCAGCTGCTCGAGCCGCAGAGCCAGGATTCGGCTGTCACCGACGTGATGACGATGGCCACCTGGCAGGCCGCACGCGAGATCGGAGCCAAGGCGATCCTTTGTATCTCCCGGTCCGGCTTCACGGTCCGGGCCATCGCCCGATTCCGCCCGAGCGCTCCCATCCTGGCGTTCAGCCCGGAGGAGCGCACCATCCGACAGCTGACGATGAGCTGGGGAGCCACCCCGATCCACATCGATCGGATCGACGACAACGTGGTGACCGTGCACCGCGCGCTCGAGACGGCGAAGGCGGAGGGTCACATCCGGACCGGGGACATCGTCGCAGTGCTGGGCGGCAGCTCGGCCACGATCGGGGCCACCGACACGCTGCGGATGGTCCGCTGCCCATAGTGCCCGGCCGTACCTGGCGCCTCCCGGCACCGCTCGATCGTGCCCTGGCCCCGCTCCGAGGTCGGGTCGCCAGCAGGAGGCGAACGGCTTTCATCTTCTCCGGCGGGGGGAGCCTCGGAGCGGTCCAGGTCGGCATGCTGCGGGCACTCGTCGAGGCCGGCGTCCAGCCCGACATCATCATCGGGTGCTCGGTCGGCGCGATCAATGGGGCCGGCTTCGCCGCCGAGCCTTCGTTGCGCGGCGTTGCCCGCTTGGAGCGGATCTGGCGCAAGCTGGCCACCGGCAATCCGGAGCTCATGCCGGGCGGGTTGATGCCCCTCGCCCTCCAACTCGCCCGGAAAGGCGAGTCGCTCCACGACCCCGCCACGCTGGAGACGCTCCTCGACGAGGAGCTACCGGCTGCGACGTTCGACGAGCTGCAGGTGCCGTTCCAGTGCGTGGCCACCGATCTCGCCACCGCCACCGAGTTCTGGTTCACCGAAGGTGACCTGATCCATGCGTTGATGGCTTCGGCCTCGCTGCCCGCCATCTACCCGGCCCGCGATCACGGCGACAGGACGCTCATCGACGGGGGAGTGCTGAACGAGGTGCACGCCGACCGGGCGGTCGATTGGGGTGCGACCGAGCTGTACGTCCTACACGTCGGTCACCTGGATGAGCGGCCGACCGATGTCCAGCGTCCATTCGACTCCGCGATGCGGGCCTACTGGACCGCCCGCCGCTTCCGGCTCGAGGAGAACCTGCGAAGGGTCCCACCCGAGTGCGTCGTCCATCGTCTCCCGGCGGGAACGACGCCCCGGCTCCGATTCGATGACTTCACCCGGGGGCCGGATCTGGCCGAAGTGGCCTATACCCGAACCGCCGCTTACCTCCGCACCGGCGAGATGCCCGCTGAGGAGCAGCCCGAGCCTGCCGAGCAGCCAGAGCCCGCCGAGCAGCCTGAGCCCGACGCCGACGTTCCCGAGTTGCTGGCGCACGTTGACGATCCCTCCTCGAGGGGCGACCGGCGGAGCGAGACAGAGGCGGACGAGCACAGCCCGCTGGCGGGCGCCGAGCCGAGCAACGGGCCGGAGACCTGACCCGCCAACCTCACCCGGCGCCACGGAGGGCGCGGGCTGGCGACACGCCACCTACCCTCGACGATATGTCGAACATCAACCTTGGCTCCGGCCTACCCGAAACGGTTCTCGACGCCGAGCCGGCGCAGGCTCGCGACGCGCTGGTCGCCGCTCTGGCCGAGCCGGAGGGCAGCCGCCGCGACGCCGTATCGTCGGTGGTCAGCCGATGGCCAGAGTTCCTAGCCGCCTGGGCCACGCTCGGCGATCTGGCCCGCGACGACGTCGAGGCCTACGCCGCCTACCGCGTTGGCTACCACCGTGGCCTCGACCGCCTCCGGCAATCGGGGTGGCGAGGATCGGGCTATGTCCGATGGGAGCACGAGAGCAACCGCGGGTTCCTGCGAGCCCTCGACGGGCTACGACGGGCGGCCGGCGCGATCGGTGAGCGGAGCGAGGAGGAGCGCTGCCGGATGTTCCTGCTGCAGCTCGATCCCGAGTGGGACAACCGCTCCGGCTGAACGGGTGCGCGACCACGACGAGCTGGCAGCACCCGGCCCCCATGTCGGCGCGGTGCTGTGCGGCGGCCGGTCGAGCCGGTTCGGAACCGACAAAGCCATCGTCGAGATCGACGGCCAACCGCTCGCCGCCCGGATCGTCACCGCCCTCCGGGCCGGCGGCGCTGATCCTGTCGTGGCCGTCGGCGGCTCGGCCGGCGACGTCCTCGGCGTCCCGACCGTCCCCGACCGGTTCCCGGGCGAGGGGCCACTGGCCGCCTTGGCGACGGCCCTGCTCTACGCCCGGGCCGGGTTGGTGGTGGTGACCTCGTGCGACCTCCCACTCCTTCGCGGTCGCCACGTCGCCCAGCTCATCGCAGCCGCATCGGAGGACCTGGCCGCGGTGGCGACGATAGACGGCCGGCCGCAGCCGTCGCTCGCGTGCTGGCCCGCCCGGTTCGGCCCGGCGGTCTCCTCGCTCGTCACCGCCGACCGTCGGGCCTGGCGCGACGCGCTCGAGGTCGTCCCGTGGACCGGCGTCGCCATGCCACCCGAGGCGGTGGCCGACGCCGACACGCCCGAGGAGCTGAAGGTCCTTCTGGCCCGGCGACACCGGGACGCCGCACCGTAGGGGGCGCCACCGACGGCACTGGCAGTGACTTCTGCCCGTCGACGGCGTGCCCGACCCCGGACCTGACCTAGGCTCTTGGGCGTGCCAGAGCTGGTAGACACCGCCACCGGGCTCGATGATGTCATCGCCGCCGTATCGGCCGCCGATCGCTATGCCATCGACACCGAGTTCCACCGGGAGCGGACCTACTTTCCCCAGGTCGCTCTCATCCAGATCGCCTGGGAGGACCAGGTCGCTCTGATCGACCCTCTGCCGCTCGACCTCAAGCCGCTGGCCACCGTGCTCGACGGCCCCGGGCTCTGCATCCTCCACGCCGGGGTGCAAGATCTCGAGGTTCTCGACCTCGCCACCGGCACCATTCCCAACCGGCTGTTCGACACCCAGATCGCCGCCGGCTTCCTCGGCCTGGCCAACGGCTCACTGAAATCGCTCTTGGAGCGCTACCTCAACGTCCCGCTCCCCAAGGGCGACCGCCTGACCGACTGGCTCCGAAGGCCGCTCACCGACGAGCAGCTCCGCTACGCAGCAGCCGACGTCGACCACCTGCTGGAGTTGACCGAAGCGCTCGAGGAGCAGCTCATCGCCGAGGGGCGTCTGGTGTGGGCGCTCGAGGAGAGCAACCTGCTGCGGGAGCGACCCCGGAACCGGCGCCTCCCGGAAGAGGCGATTCTGCGGATCAAGGAGGCCCGGTCATTGAAGGGCTCGTCGTTCCGGATCGCTACCGCCGTCGCTGCGTGGCGTGAGCGTCGGGCGGCCGAGGCCGACATCCCTGTCAGGCAGGTCCTCTCCGACCTCGGGGTCGTCGCCATCGCCCAGCGGGCCCCGCGCGGGCACGAGCAGCTCAGCGGGCTGCGGGGCGTCGAGCATCGGCATCTGCGCAACGGAGCCGACCAGGAGATCCTCACCGCGGTGAAGGTCGGTCAGCGCATGACGAGCGATCAAGTACGGCCGCAACGCTCACCGGAGCTCCCTCGCCACCTGCGGCCGGTCGTGACCCTCGTCACTGCATGGATCTCGCAACTAGCCCGTGACCACCGCTTGGATCCAGCGCTCCTGGCCACCCGGGCCGACGTGGAGGCACTCCTGAAGGACGACCCCGAGGGGCGGCTGCGCCACGGGTGGCGGTCGGAACTGGCTGGAGCTCCCATCGCCAGCCTCGTCGCAGGCAATGCCGCGGTCGCCTTCGACGGCGACGGTCAGCTGGTGCTCGAAGCCCGCAGTCGGCGCCCCCTCTGACGCTCGAGACAACCCAATCGCTCACGCATCGGCCTCGATGCGGCTACTTCGGCCACTATTCGCCAACTCAGCGCAAAAGCTTCTAGACTGTAAGCCTCACGCGAGTGCTGAGGACAGGTGGAACGAGGGCCTCAGCCCACCCCATACGTTCAGGAGTGTCCCATGAAGAAGGGGCGTCATCGTCGGTACGAAGAGGCGCGAGCGCTCAAGCGCTCGACGGACGGAGACGACATCGAGTCGCTCATGGACCGGCTCGATGAGGATCCGTTCGATCTTCCTGTGACCTCCGAAGCCAGCCATCCGACCGACGAAGCTGAGGAGAGCGAGCCGGTCGACTAGCCCAGGAGCGATCCGCCACCGCCGGCCGCCGCACCCCGAGACGGCACTCCAGGGGCCCGTCAGCCCCGGTCAGTCAGTCCGAATCCGAGGTTTCGGTCTCGACCAGAATCTCGTCGAGTTTGACGATCTCCGAGTCGCGTACCAGCCCGATGAAGGCGCCGTTTTCGTCGGTGACCGCCAGCAACTCGGCGTCGGTGTTACCCATGGCGGACACGACGTCCCTGATCGTCCAGGAGGGTCGACCCGTCGGGACCGAGTCGTTCACGATGTCGGTGACCGGTGTATCGTCCCAATGCGATCGCTCGATCTTGGCCGCGTCCTGGATCGAGCAGAGCCCCAGGTAGGTGTTGCCGTCGACGACGGGCACGATCGGCTGGCGCTGACCCATGGCGTGGACCCACACGAAGTCCGAGACGGAGGCGTCGGGAGGTACGGTCAGCACATCGGTCTCGATGACCGCCGATACCGGGAGCGTCAGGCGGCTCTCCAACCCGCCCAGGCGTTCCTCCCGCTGCGCGACCGACACCGACGACGACCCGGCGACCAGCTGTGACACCGCGGCGGCGAGCAGGGCCGGAACGACGGCGGTTCCCCGGGTCGATTCCGCTACGAACATAACTGCGGCGATCGGCGTGCGGTACCCAGCGGCCAGGAAGGCGGCAAGTCCGAGAATCGGCCACAGCCGCACGTCCTCCGCCTCTCCCAGTCCGAGGCGATCGAGGCCGGCCCCGACGACGCGGCCGAGCAGAACCCCTTGCACGGCGAGGGGGATGAAGAGCCCGCCGACCCCGCCCGCCCCGACGGTCGTCAGCGTGGCGGCGGCCCGGAAGAAGAACAACGCAACGATCAGCCTGGTCGACGACGCGGTCTCGTCGAGCCAGGCGAAGACGCTCAGCCCGGGTCCGAGCGTGAGCGGTTCGCCAAAGACCTCCCGGGAGGCGACAGCCAGAATCCCCAGGGCGACGCCGCCCACCCCGAGGAGGACCGACGGTGGGTAGCGCTTGGCCACGCCCTTGGCCTGGCGTATGAACCAGGCGAAGCCGCGTCCGCCTAGGCCCGCCCCAACCCCGAGCACGACCGCACCGAGGAGCTCGCCGCTCCCGACGCTGCGGTCGGTGACGAAGCCAACCACGGAGCCCTGCTTGATGAACGGCATCGTCACGAACGTCAGGAAGCTCGCGGCCGAGGCGACGAGCGACGGCAGCAGGGCCCGATGGGCCATATCGTCGCGGTATGGCGACTCGAGCGCGAACACGACACCGGTGGCCGGGGCCTGGAAGATGGCTGCCACTCCTGCCGCGGCGCCGGCGGTGAGCAGCTGCTGGACCGAGCCGCGGCCGAGATGCCGCTCCAGCGGCCGGTGGACGTAGTAGCCGAAGGCCGAACCGAGATAGATCGACGGTCCCTCCAACCCGACGGCGCCGCCCATACCGATCGTGGCGACACCGCCCAGGAGGCGGGCTGGGATCTCTCGAAACCGGTAGCGGGGATGGCGGCTGTGAAACTGGGCCAGGTATTCCTCCGACGTTGCCGTCGAGCAGCCACCACCGATCGTCCGCAGGAGCCAGTAGGTGATCACCAGCCCGACGAGGGGAGCCCCGGCCTGCGCCCAGAACGGCCAGCCGTCCAGCTCGTGCAGCACCACCTCGACGACCACGTACTCGAAGATCGCCACCGCCAGACCGACGAGCACACCAAGCGTGACCGAGGCCGCCAGTAGCTTCGAGTTGAGCGCCTCGGGCACGAGGCGCCGGATTGCCTGGATCACGGCGCCAGGATGCCTGCCGCCGACTCCGAGTGGCACAACGGGAGGACGGTTCGCCCACCGCGAGTGAGGACCTCAGCGGCTCCTCGGCTCTCGACAACGGTCGAGCGATCGAGCACTACGAGAAGACCCCGTTCCGGGCGCCGATGGTGACCGGCGTCTCGGCCCGCAACCCGCCCAACTCGAGCACGAGACGATCGTAGATCTCGGTCCCGACCAACTCGACCAGCTCATCGCGCGAGGTCTCGTAGACCGGGGCCGGCGCCGTGTAGGCCTCGGCGGCCTCGGTGCACCACCAGTGGAAGTCGCGCCCTCCCGGACCCCAATCACGACGCTCCCAGGCCCGTACCATCACCGTCTCGTAGCCGTAATCGTCGGTGTGCACGTCGAGCCGGATCGGGACCTGCCAGCAAACGGTCGGCTTCCAGTCGAGCGGGCGCTCGCCACGATTGAGCGCGGCGACGTGCAAGGCGCAGCCCGGGCCGCCAGCGAAGTCGTCCCGGTTGAGGAAGATGCACGCACCGTCCACCTTGCGGGTCACCCACTCGCCGTCCTTCTTCTTCTTGATCGGCCCACGTCGCTGCTCAGCCTGTTCGCGGTGCTGCCACTCGTCGTCGTCGAGCTGCGTCGCCAGCTCGGCCACCCGGCGGCGGTCCTTGCTGTCGATGAAGTGCGCGCCGTGAGTGCAGCAACCGGTCGAGCCGCTCGTCCCCGGCTCCACCTCGATCGAGCGGCAGCCCTGTCCGTAGATGCAGTGGTAGCTCGACAGGAGGAAAGCGATGTCGAAGAGCCAGGTGGTCGAATCGTCGTCGATCGAGAGCCACCGGCGGGGCTCCACGCGGGGGTCGCGAGCGGGCGTCACCGCTGCAGGCTACCGTCTCCCACCGACCGTCCGACGAAGGTGAGGGCCGTGAGCGAAAAGGTCGACGACATCAGGGACCGGCTCGACACGATCTCCGAGGAGCTGGCCGATCTGTCGATGGAGGCGCTGCGCCAAGCGATCGACGACGGAGCGAACAAGCGCCCAGCATCGGAGAAGATCTACAGCCAGGCGAGGCGGGCCGTCGAGAAGGCGAGCCGGCTGCTCGAGTCGTTCGAGGTCAACCCGGACCCGGACGCGTAGGCCGGCCCGCCGGTCAGGCCTCCGGGTCGGGGGCGACGTCGTGGAGGAGGCCAGCCGCCGCGGGCACTCCCTCCCGGCCGCCGAGCTCGTTGATGCGGTGGATGAGCTGGCTGAGACGAGCGAACGAGCGGTTGTCGAACCGCAACGCGAGGCGGGGGAGATCGACGTGGTCGTCGTCCCGCCGCTCGGCATCGGTGGCGTCGATGGCCTCGATCTCGCCCGAGACGACGATGTCGGCGAACCGCTCGTTGAGCTCGACGAGAGCCTCGGGAGAGATCGCCGATCGGAGACGGAGCACGAGTCGGCGCCCGACGTAGCGCAGCGAGTGGTAGCAGCTATAGAAGGCGCACAGATACTCAGCCGCTTCCTCTGCGTCGTGAGTGTGAAGGAAGAGATCGAGGTCGGCCGGTCCGATCATTCCGGCATCGAGCAGCTCGTCGGTGACGAAGCGGCGCCAACTCGCCCAGTACGTCGAGTCCGGGTGGTCGAGCAACACGATCGGAGCCGGGTAGCTCTTACCGGTCTGGATCAGCGTGAGCAGCTCGAATGCCTCGTCGAGGGTGCCGAACCCGCCGGGGAACAGGGCGAAGGCATCGGTCTCCTTCATGAACGTCAGCTTGCGGGTGAAGAAGTACTTGAACGTCGCCAGCTTGTGGTCGCCATCGATGATGTCCGCGGCCTGCTGCTCGAACGGCAGCATGATGTTGACGCCGAAGGATCGGTCGAGGCCGACGCCCTCGATGCCGGCGGTCATGATTCCCGGGCCGGCACCGGTGATCGCCATCCAGTCACGGTCGGCCATCAACTGGCCGAACCTGACGGCCAGCTCGTAATCGGGCGAGCTCGGCTTCGTCCTCGCCGAGCCGAAGATCGTGACCTTGGCCCGGTCGCTGTGAGGGGAGAAGACCCTCCACGAGGAGAGCATCTCGGCCAGGGCCTGACTGGCGATCTTGAGCTCCAGCCGATCGACCTCTGCATTATCCATGTCGAGAGCGGTGACGAGCAGCGACCGGACGAGGTCGTCGTTGGTGTCGGAGCCGACCGTCGCCAGCACGTCGGTGAGGGCGGCGTCGACCCTCTGGTCGCCGAAGGTCGTGCGGGGACGGGGAGTGGGCATGGCTACCTCTGCAGACGAGCCCGCAGGACGGGCGTCGGGTGGAGTTCGAGGATCGGCGCCCCTGCGGCGCCGATCGCAGGCACGGTCTAGGCGACCGTCGCCTCCACGCGACCGTACAGGGTCGTTCGCTGGGCCAGGCGCCTCCCGAGCGGTTCGACCAGCTGGGCGAAGTCGTCGGCATCGACGCCCTGCCCATGGGTGGCGCCGGCAGCACGGGAGATGTTCTCGTCCATCAGGGTGCCGCCGACATCGTTGCAGCCTGCTTGGAGCAGCTGGCGGACGCTGTCGAACCCGATCTTGACCCAACCCGACTGGATGTTGTCGATGTAGCCGCGGTAGGCGATCCGGGCGATCGCGTGGACGAGGAGGTTCTCACGGAACGTGGGTCCCCGTCTCGCCTTGTGTTGGAGGTAGATCGGCGAGGCCATGTGCACGAACGGGAGTCCGACGAACTCGGTGAACCCGCCGGTCTCGGCCTGGAGCGCTCGGGTGACCAGGAGGTGGCGGGCCCAGCTCTCCGGTCCTTCCACGGCCCCGAACATCATCGTGACGTTCGACCGGAGACCGACCTCGTGCGCCGTGCGGTGGGCGTCCAGCCACTCGTCGGTGGTGATCTTGTCGGGACACAGGATCTCCCGCACCGGGTCGTCGAGGATCTCGGCCGCGGTACCGGGCAGCGAGCGGAGGCCTGCGTCCATGCAGCGCCGCAGGTAGTCGGCCAACGGCTCCCCGAGTCGCTTCGCTCCTTCGGTCACCTCGAGCGCGGTGAAGCCGTGGACGTGGATGTCGGGTGCGGCCTCCTTGACCGCCCGGCACACGTCGATGTAGTAGTCGCCGTCGAAATCGGGGTGGATGCCGCCCTGCAGGCAAACCTCGGTGGCGCCGGCCGCCCAGGCTTCGACCACTCGATCCTGCATCTCCTCGAGCGTCAGCAGGTACGGCTTGCCTCGGAGGTTGAGGCTGAGCGGACCCTTGGAGAACCCGCAGAACCGGCACTTGAAGGTGCACACATTGGTGTAGTTGATGTTGCGGTTGACGACGTAGGTGACCGTGTCGCCGACGATCTCGTGCCGCAGCTCGTCGGCCAGGCGAGCCACCGCGGCCACCTCGGGGCCTCGGGCCCGGAACAACGTCAGCAACTCGTCGTACCCGACCTCCTCGCCCCGGCGAACCCCGTCGATGACCTCGCCGACCGGCCCGCCGACGACACCCGGTTCGTGGTTGCGGTCGCCGATCAGCGAGACGGGTTCGACCGGCGCCCCGGAGTACCACTGCGTCGAGCGATCGCCGATCAGGATCACGTCGGCGCCATCGTCGCCCTCTGCCACGAACTCGGCTTTCTCGGGGAAGACTGCGCCGGGATCGTCCCGACCCAGCCCTTCGGCGTCGGACCGATCGAGGACAGGGAAGCGCAGCGCCTCGTCGAGCCAGCGGTCGGGGTCACGGGCGAACTCGGGGTAGATGGTGAGGCGAGGAGCGAGCACGTGCCCCCGGGCTTCGGTGACCTCGCGAAGTCGGTCGAGTTGGGGCCAGGGCCGCTCCGGGTTGACGAAGTCGGCCGTGATCGGCGAGACACCACCCCAGTCGTCGATCCCGGTATCGAGCAGCACCCCGAAGTCGTCGCTCAGGTTCGGCGGTGCCTGGAGATGGACATCGTTCGGGAGGACGATCCGGGCGATGGCGATCGCCCGGTGGTAAGCCTCCTCGTCGCAGGCCTCGTGCCGCCACATCGCCGTGCCTGGTTTCGGCAGGAAGTTCTGCACGATCACTTCCTGGACGTGGCCGTGACGACGGTGCGACTCGGCGATCGTCTCCAGGGCAGCAACCCGGTCGGCCTCGGCCTCGCCGATACCGACGAGGATCCCGGTCGTGAACGGGATGGCCAGGCGGCCGGCCGCCTGGAGGGTGGCCAACCGCCGCTCAGGGGCCTTGTCGGGGGCGCCCCGATGGCAGTCGAGGTCGTCGCGTAGCGTCTCGACCATCATCCCCTGACTCGGCGCGACCGGCCGGAGGACGGCGAGCTCGTCGGCAGAGAGGGCACCGGCGTTGGCATGGGGTAGCAACCCGGTCTCGTCGATGACCTGGCGACAGACGGCGGCGAGGTAGTCGACGGTCGATCGGTGCCCGTGCTCCTCGAGCCAGGCCTGGGCGGCCGGGTAGCGGAGCTCGGGTCGCTCGCCGAGCGTGAACAGCGCCTCGTGACAACCAGCCCTGGCCCCTTGACGGGCGATCGCGATCACGTCGTCGGGGGTGAGATATGGGCTCTCGAGACGGGCCGGAGGCTGGGCGAAGGTGCAGTAGCCGCACTTGTCGCGACACAGCATCGTCAGCGGGATGAACACCTTCGGTGAGTACGTCACCCGTCGGCCGAACGCGGCGTCGCGTTTGGCGGTGGCCTCGGCCTTGAGCTCCTGGGTCGGGACGGACGAGAAGTCCGGTCTGGCCGTCACGTGCTGCTCCTTCCTGGCCCGGGACGACTCTTGATCTTCCCGGGATGTACGGGCTCGGTGCACCGTGGGCACCGGACCGTATGTTCGAGTGGGGTGCCGCAGTCCTCGTGGACGAGGATCGTCGGGGCGCCACCGGTCGCGTACCAACGGTCGCCCCAACCCATCAATGCGATCAGCGCGGTCGACAGATCGGCGCCCTTGGCCGTCAGCCGGTATTCGTGGCGGAGTGGTCTCGACTGGTAGGGCACCTTCTCCAGCACCTCGCGCTCGACCAGCTTGGCGAGCCGGTCGGCCAGCAGGTTCTTGGCGATCCCCAGGTCCTCCTGGAGCTGCCCGAATCGGTGGACGCCGCGAAAGACGTCGCGCAGGATCAGCAGTGTCCATCGGTCGCCGATCACTGCCAGCGTGGCCGCGATCGAGCAGGCAGGGCGCTGGTCATCGCGGTCGCCGGCGTCGCTGCGGTCGGCAACAAAGCTCGTCGGATCGTCGGCAGCCATGACCGGGCCAAACTAGGAGAGTCGGTTTCTTTTTGCAACTCAGTGAGCGGTAGGAGGACCCCGCCCCGGGGGGAGATCGACCCAGCCCGCAGGGCCGGCACAGAGGCTCGTTCACCCCGAGCCCGGTATCGTCGGGGTATGAGCAGCGAGCGCGAGCAGCCTCGTAGAGCCGATCGGCACGGCCGCTCTGCGCCCCCCGACCCGACCGCCGAAATGCCAGCTGTCGACTCCGGGCGGCCGGCGGGTGCCGGTCCCGGGCTGTTCGATGCCGACGCTCCCGTCCGATCGGTGGCCAACCGGCCGCTGGGCACGCCCCGGGCGGTCCGTCCCCGGTCGAGCCCGATACTCGGAACCGGCCCCGAGATCTCACATCACCGCCGGCCGGGGAGGAGCCATCACCAACCACCGTTCCCGACCACGGCGCCGGTCGACCTCCCGACACCGTCCCTCGAGCGGTTGATCGATAGCGCATACCGCTGGCGCACCCTTCTCGGGCTCGCCCTCGCCGGGCTGATGACCACCGCGATCGTCATCGCCTACCAGGGCCCGAACGGCGACGACCTCGAAGTGGTCGGCGACGGCGCCGGGGCGGAGAGCCGATCAGCGATCGCCGCCGTCACCGAGTTCGACGCCACCCAACCGACCAGCGCATCGCCGACGACGACCCCGAGGGAGCGCCAGGTCCAAAGCGAGGTCGACGGCGAACAGCCGGAGGCACCAGCGGGCCCAACCCGCAGCTCGTCGACCACCTCCCCGTCGACGTCGACCTCCGCCACCCCGACGAGCGAGACGATTGCCCCCACCACGGCCGGTACCACGGCCGAGCCGACGACTGCACCCTCGGAGATCGTGCCCCCGGAGTCATCGAGCACGGCGACGACGGTCGATCCGGCGACGACGACCACCGTCGCCGACCCGACACCGTCGAGCTCCGACGCGAGCACACCAGACCCGACCCAGCCGACCGACACCCCGTCGACGACCGTCGACCCGAGCTCGACGACGACCGCACCGGCGCCGGTACGGGCAGAAGCAGAGGACGGCACCCTGCTCGGAACGGCCCGGGCCCGGTCGGATCACGAAGGCTTCAGCGGCACCGGGTTCGTCGGCGATCTGATCACCGAGGGCAGTGGCGTCAGCCTCGTCGTGGAGGCGCCGGGAGGGCCGACCCCGTTCCAGGTGCGTTACTCGGCCGGCCCCGACAACGGACCGGCCGGCCCGAGAACCATCAGCGTGGTCGTCAATGAGACCACGGTCACCGAAGCGAGGATGCGGCTGACCCCCAGCTGGGACGAGTGGGACGTGGTCGCCGGCACGATCGATCTGGTGCCGGGTGAGAACCAGATCGTGCTCCTCTGGGCGCCAGGCGATACCGGCTGGGTCAACATCGACTTCGTCGAGCTCAACTGATAGCCGCCCTCGTCGGTCGCGGTCAGGTGCCTGTGGAAGACCCGACCGGCACCCACTGGTCGCCCCACCGATTCGAGAACGCG
>Ga0224508_10001962_pt1 | contig 18005 bp, 17 predicted proteins | sample SF_Jan12_sed_USG_4_FD_170157 | JGI IMG/M metagenome (GOLD analysis project Ga0224508, IMG submission 170157) | Sediment microbial communities from San Francisco Bay, California, United States - SF_Jan12_sed_USGS_21 | ecosystem: Environmental > Aquatic > Marine > Sediment | place: USA... | reverse complement strand
TGGCCGACTTACAATCGGCGGTGTAATCTGTAATCCCGATGGAACGATCAAGCAATCGATTTCACTGACAAGCCGCGTTCCCGACACCTTACGCCGTCGCCTTTTTCGTTTCTTCCCCTGCGAGCTGCGCCACGATAATGCCGCGCGCAACGTCATGGCCGATACACTGGTGGATCTGTTCGATCTGGGTTCGACCAATCCAGAGGGCAAGATAAAAATCTACACCACTGGCGGCATTACCTTGCTGGCAACAATCCTGATGGCGAACCCGGCCTTTGATAGCGCGGTCGCCGGCGTTGCCGACGCTCTTGGCCTGCCGTGGTCCGATCCGCTGGCCTCCGGTTCCGGCCTTGCCGCCGAGTTCATTGCTTTGGATCGCGACGAGGCCGTGATCCTGACCGGAGCAGTTACCGTATCCGGTGGAGAGATGAACTTCCCACAACTCGAAGTAGCTGTGAACGACATTGTTAAGCTACTCTCTGTTTCTTATACCGCCCCACCCTAGAGGAAAGACCATGCGATTTCTTAAAACCCTTTTGTTTGATATTCGATACCTGCTGCTGCGGTCATTCCTGCCGTTCGCGGAATTTTCGACCTTCCTTGAGAACGAGCTGTACGACCATCTGTTCAGGAATGCGGCCTATACCAGTCCGGTAACGGTGTACGCGGCGCTGTTTGATACGACTGGCAGTACCGCAAACCTCGAGGCCGGTACGCTGACGGGCGAGATTGCCGGCAACGGTTATGCGCGACAGTCCATTTCCTTTGGTGCACCGACCGCGGGACTCGGCTCAAATGACGCCGCCGTTACCTTCCCGGTCAATACCGGCTCGAACTGGGGCACGATTCGCTACATGGCGATCATGGATGCCAGTACTGCCGGTAATGTCCTGATGTATACGCAGCTCGATTCCGATGTTGTGATTAACGTCGGCAACCAGTTCCAGTTCAACATTGGCGATATCGATGCCGACTTCAAACCGGCCGGTTCCGAGATTGCGACTGCGCTATCAAACAGCCTGTACGATCATGTGCTGCGCAACACTGGCTACACATCACCGACGACCGTGTATCTGGCGATGTTCACCAGTACCGCGATTGAATCGGAGCTGGAAGCCTCGACCTGGACCAACGAAGTTGGCTCCTCGAGAGGTTATGCGCATCTTGCTTTGACCGCGACTGCACCGACCGATGGTGCTGGCAGCAATTCCGGCGATCATACCTTTGCCGTTGCCGTGACAACCAACTGGGGTACGCTCAGGTGGGTTGCCATTTGCGATAACTCGGCGTTGGCGACAGGTAACGTGCTCGTTTACACGCAACTTGATTCAGACGTTGTTATCAACATCGGTAACACACTGCAATTCAACAGCGGAGATCTGGATATTCAGATTCAGTAATCGATGACGATTCTTTCGACAGGGGGCTTAGTTTTTGATTATCTGGGAATTGAGCCCCCGCCTGACCTGTACGAAGACATAAATGGTGGTGAGCCTAACGGGATTGTTATTGGAACTCTGACGATTAACTCAGACACGTTCCATTCAATCGGTATGGTGTGGGAAATAGGGGGTGGCGACCAAAACCATGATGCTGTTGTCACGGTTAAATACCGCAAGGTGGGCGATCCGTTTTTCAAGAATGGTCTGAACCTTATTCGCTGCGATTATTTAGCAGAGTGGGGCGGGCCAAATGATCAGGTAAATAATTTTGCTGGCAGTTTGATGTTCCTGACGCCCGGAACTGCTTATGAGGTTGTGCTTGAACTACTCGACCCTGACGGTGGTTCAGCGATACGTGTTTTTGAAACAACAACCCGCGCTATTCCTGTTAAGCCGACTGGCAGTATCAAGTATTGCGTTGAGGGTACTAGTGGTGGCGATGGGTCAACCGGAAGTCCGTGGCAGGGATTAGCAGTCGCTGACGCTAACGCCTCGCCCGGTGATGTCATCCGACTCAGACCCACTAACGGAGCATTTGCCAGAGCAACACTCTCGACTTCTGGTGATTCCACAAGTGGTCACATTGTTTACGAGGAAGACCCGGCTGATCCCGGCGCGGTTATTGATTCGATTGAGTTGGATGCGAGTTACCTGTGGTTTGATAACCTGACGTTCACCTATGTTGACCAAAGTGATAAGTACCAAACATTCACAGACGCCAACGTCAACACATCAACAGATCGGATCACGCTGGCAGGTCACAACTTGTCAAACGCTGACGATGTAAGCATTTATATCGTTAGTGGCTCAACTGGTGACTTGCCTGCGCCGCTTGTGCATTACGAAGTGCCGTATTACGTCAAGGTCATTGATGTAGACGAGATTGAGCTTTATGAAACTGCTGACCTTGATGGCGCACCGAATTTTGACCCGCCAATAGACATTACCTCAAATTCTGGCGGTGGAACGTATGCAATCACGGACTATATAGAAAATGCAGCAGCAGCCGATGTAATAGCTATAGACACAAAGATTGGCGCAGTCAATGCTCCCCATACGAATAACGTCATTACGGACTGCACAATCTCTGGCTACATGCTTTCCATCAACGGGCGCAGCGTCACTACTAACTGGACGGTAACGGATAACACGGTCACTGGCTTGTGGTTGCCGAATGCTTGGGGGTATGGTCTTGTCAACAACATCGGTGCGTCGGGCATTTGGCTCGGGGGTGAAGGCAGGCTAGGCAGATCGGGTAATGTTATTGCGTACAACAAGGTTACTGGTACGCAAAAAGCCATCCTTACGAGCAAGGACAGCGACATATACGGAAATGATGTTGTCGATAATATGGGCAGTGCGCCAAACACTGATGGCGAATCAGAAAATGTCCGCATTTATGGCAATCGCATACAGGGAACTGCCAACTATTCATTTACATTTCAGGCGCAAGTCGCGAGTCCGTGGTACTACTGTTATAACCAGGTTGCCGACCGTTTCTTTGGAGGCTGGAAGTTAAGTTCTGTTGATCGACTTGTATTGATAGGTAATACATTTTTCTCGGGGTCTACTCCTCAGGCGCAATTCTTAACGAAGTGCATTTCACGAAACAACGTGTGGATGTGGAGCGGAGGTTATTGGGGTGGTCGAGCTACCCTGTTTACATCTTCGTCTAATATGGACGCAGATCAATACAACGAAAGCGGGATTCAGGCTTGGGTGTCGAGTAATGTTGACTATGACGGGTATTATTTCGATCAGGACGGTGACGATCCAAACCATACCTCATATCCTGGTCAGTCTGTCGGTCAAGTCGCACAATGGGGAACGGTAGCAAGTCCTAACACGATTAAGTTTTTGACTATTGCAGAGCTTTACGCATCTACCGGGATGCAAGAGCATGGCATTGCTGTGAAACCAGACATCTTTGCGAATTATGATGCCGGAACTCCGCCGCAGACAGTTGCATTTACAGCAAAATTGGTGCTGGAAACCGGCACAAACGCTGCGGTTGCGGCTGGCGAGATTGTCCCAAACCTTGCAGACTTTCATACCGGCGCACCCGGCACAGCACCTGACCTTGGCTGTCATCATCGTGTTGATGGTCCTCTACAATTCGGCCCGCGATCTGGTGATTGGGGTAGCAAAACAGAACATTGGAGTAAGCACTAATGCCGAGTACATTTGTTGATAGCTACGGCGAACTTGGCCCTGAACCTAGCAACCAAGATGTTGTTTTAACAATCCCGACGCATCAGTCGGGCGATGTTGCTCTAGTTGTCTGGGTTAATAGCCGCGACGATTATGGTGATGATGTTTATACCATGTCGGCGGGCTGGACAAAGCGACAAATGGATCGTGAAGCGGTTGTGGCTGGCTTCTCAGTTGGTCAATCCGGCATCTACACAAAAACTCTGAACGGTTCCGAAACCGAAGCAACACTCATACATAACTCTGGGACTACTGGCCTCAGAGGATCATTCATGGTGATCTTCCGTGGCATTGATGGTGATGACCCGATTGATCGCATAGTGATGATAGAAGATAACCACGGACTCCTGACTGATGCTCAAGACGAAACGGATTATGTGACATTTGCTGGAGGCACTGGATACACCGCGCTTGATGTTTTAACAATGTCGTGCGGGTCACTGGTAACGGTGGATGCAGTCAGTAGTGGAGTAGTAACTGAATTTACAGTTGATTCTGCAACCGCTGTTTCCGGGCATTTGAATAACGCAGTTGTTGCTGCTACTGGAGGCACTGGAAATGATGACTTCACGCTAACGGCAGCCACATCTAACATGAATTGGAACCCTAATGATTCAACGCCGCATCCAGCAAGCATAACGACAACCGTTGATAACGGTGTGCTGTTACTTCTCACTCTTTTAGAGTCTGCTGGTTATTCAGTGCTTGGTAACCCTGCTAATGTGACAGGGCTTGCAGCCGGAACGCCAATATCTAATATTGTGCCAATGGGTGTCAGGCACATAGGTCGAGTTATAGCAACTTATAAATTGGATGCGGGAGTAGCACAAACCTACACATTTGTAGGATCAACAAATGATTATGCTCACACTCTATCTACGGGTCGCATTAAAAATCAAGATGAAACGTTTTATGATGATGCCCCCACAACCGAAGGTACATATACGCAGGGTAGTGGCTATGCTGTCAATGATATAATCACAGTCACCGGGGGTGGTCGTGTTCAAGTTGATACAATTGGTGGTAGCGGAGAAGTGCTCACATTCAGCATGGGTTCCGTAAATGCTCTTGAGTATGATACTGCCGAACATGTAGCAACTGACGTATTATCACAAACAGGAGTTGTTCCTTCTGGCGGCACTGGTTTTAGTCTTACCGTTGATACAGACAATCTTAGTGCTGATGACAGCTCGTTTGGTGGTTTTCGACAGTACAGTATTTTGCTGAAACCAGCAGCATCCGAGCAACTATCAATGGGAGGCATCATAGTAACGCCATGAACGAAGCTCCCCCAGGTGGACGGATAATCACACGCATCGGCAATGGCGCTGGTTATCTTATGAATGACTCGCGCGCTGCCGGCGAGGGCGTTGACGAATCGGACATTACGTTATGCCCGCACTGTCAGACCACGATCCGATTGCAGGACTGGAAGAAAGAGCGCGAGCAAGGTGGTGGTGGCTGGTGTCGCAAGTGCTTTGCGCCTGTTTGCGGTCCCTGTCTTACACTTATGTTGACCCACGGTTGCCAGCCATTTATAAAATTAGTGGACAAGGCGCTGGAATTGAACTATCGACGTTCGCAGAATCAGAAGATTCTCGGCATTTAGGAGAAAGTACCATGAAGTTTTTACTCAAGTTCCTTTGGCTGTTTCTGCCACGGATGCCAGCTTATGCCGGCGCTCAGTCTGGAATCACACCCTCTCTGACTGCCGATAACTGGACAATGGATGCCAGTACTGCCGGTGACGTTGGCAAGATTCTCGGTATTGGTTGGGGCGGTGAGCTCACGACCTCGACTGGCTACCATACCCGGTGGGTCAGGCCGACAACTGCTGGCGTTGGTGCATTGACGGCGATCACGCCCGAAGATCACCATCCTTCCTATTCGACGCCGTTGCTCGAGTTCGGCGCTGGATTTGCCACGACTGAGCCGGTGCTTCCTGCCGAGCCGATCGCGCTGCATAACCAGAACTGGAATGCGCATGGCGGCCTTGGCTACATCGTTCTGCCATTGGCGAATCCGTGGTTGCTGATTAGCGGCTTGCTCAACGATCAGTTGTCTTGTCGCAATCTCGCCGGCGTTGATGCCAACGGATCGAGTTACACGGTAACTTGGGAAGAATAATCAGTAATGAAATGTCTGGGCCGAAACCTGGACGACATTTGCTGCATTACCCGGGATTGGCGATGCCCGTTCCTTGAAGAAAACACGGAGCCGGGATTTCGCTGGACTTGTGGCCTTCGCCGTGAACTAGGATCGTGGGATGCTGTGCTTGAAGATGAGCGATACATCGAGGGGCCGGGTGCAAAGTTTGCCCGGTTTAAGGTCAATTGCAAAGATTGGCCCGATGTATCGCTCAATCATGCCTGCGCGAAGTGCGGAGTGAATTACCGTGGCTGATACCCAACTTCGCCCTAGTAGCACCATAGCTTCGACTGAAGCTGAAGACGAATCTGCCGGTACTACTAATCTGCATGATGCTCTGAACGAGGGAACGCCAAGCGATTCTACGTACACGCATACGCAGCACAACTCGATTGACGCCTACTGCGAACTCGGTCTTGACGACCTGCCTGCCGATGCTGTTACAGATCAACCCGTAACGGCGATCACCTGTACGATTCGAACCCGTCATTTTCTGACTCGCGACAATGACGATATCACCCTCGATGCACAGATTTTAACCAGTGGTGATACGGCGCTCACTGATTCATTTCAAGTTGATATTTACAACAGCGGCGGTGCTGGTTCATGGACTGACCGAACACCGACAATAACCCTCACAGCCTATGCAACAGATACCGCAACCGAATCGGATTGGAACGGGGCAAAAATTCGCTTTGACTGGACCTACGCCAAGACCCAGAAGGGCGACCCGGTTGATATCGATATCTCGAATTGTGAGCTCGATGTTACTTACACGACCGGGCCAATCTCTGCTGTTGGTGTCATCACCTTTAGCGGAACGCTGGCGCCCGACGCCAAGGGTACGTCGCTGGCCTTTGGAACCATCACGATAACCGGCGATCTGGACGCCGCTGGTACGGGCATGATCTATGCGGCTGGAACCTCGACCATCACCGGGGATCTCGACGCTTCACAGCACAGCAATATCTTTGGCGTAACCACGTTCATTGGCGAGCTCATCGCGGGTGGCGGGGTATCGTTCGGGTTTGCGACCTCGACCTTCTCCGCTTCGTTGGCCGCGATCGGCACAAAGATCATACCGTTTGAAGAAGCAAGCTCGGGTCTGTCCATTGGCTCGGCGCAACACAGATTCTATGAAGTCACGCTGCAACCCGTATTCGGGTTGGCGGTCGAGACCGCCGTGGGCATCACTACGGCATCAGGCACAATAACAATAACTGGCGAAGTCGCTGCGAGTGGAACCCATCTGGCCGGAGGAACGTCAACTTTCTCCGGTCAGTTGGCCGCAGTTGGCCAGTCATTGCAGAGCGCAGTCGGAACCATTGCGGCGACCGGCGATCTCGCTGCCGTAGGCACCACAAATACGGCAGGCACAATCACTGTACTCGGTCAGGGATTATCAGAAGCTACCCACCTGGCCGCAGGTACGATAGCGATCGCCGGGGATCTGGCCGCGGTCGGTCAATCACTGTATCCGGCGCTCGGTACGATCACGGCTACCGGCGACCTGGTTTCACGTGGAACATCGAATGCCTTTGGCACCATCACTGTAACTGGGGATCTGGTCGCAGAAAACGGTGTGTCCTTTGCCTTTGCCACATCGACTTTTATTGGCGATCTTGCTGCTATTGGTACAAATCTTGGCGGCGCGGTTACTGCACTCGGCACGATTACTGCAACGGGCGATCTGGTTGCAACGGGTACAACCAATGTTGCGGCAACCATCACGGTTCTCGGACAAGGCTTATCTGAGGGCATACACCTTGCTGCCGGTACGATTACGATCACTGGCAATCTGGCTGCAATTGGACGACCAAAACCAGAGACAAGCCTTAGCACTGTAGATGTTGATCGTACTACCTTTGGTGCACCTGGCAACGACTGTTGGGCTGGTCTTTGGATTCAAACAGGCGGCAACGAGTGGTCAACCACTGACGGCTCAAATGCTTACACAACCAGTCGTGGCGCATGGTTAGACATTGGATTTTCAGAAGACGTTTGGATAGAGCGAATCATCAATTCGGGTTCGTTAAACAATCAAGATCCGGGTGCTGGCCGCTTACAGATGAACGCCAGCCGCGAATACAAAAACAAAGCAACAGAAGGCGGCACAAATCCTGCTAACGCCAATGTCACGTTTAATGTTTACAACGCGGCATCTGGTGGCGATCTCATTGATAGCATCACGATTGATATCAATGCTAATGCTGATCTGGCAATCAAATCAGTTACCGGCACTATTACCATTACTGGTTCGCTCTCAGGTATTGGCTCTGGTGGAGGAGCAGTATTTTCAGAAGCCAGTTCCGGCCTTGCTTTTAGTTCCGCACAACACCTGTTCTACAAAGTAGATCAGCAAACAATCAATGTTGGCGCAACAAAACTGCCTAGCACTGGTAATCGCGGAAGCATAAATGTTACTGGAACATTAAGGGCGGTATCGTATTCAGGCGACAAGTATCCGACTGCCACCATTCATGTCTTCGGCGAAACAATAGCATCAAGCGGTCTGGTTCAAGTTAGCGGCACGATCACGGTTATAGGCGATCTATCGGCAAGGCTTGGCACTGTCATTGGGGAACTTTCCGCTACAACAATTTTCACCGATGAACTTCCCATTGATCCGCCTTACGTTTGGTTACGTCAAGGGACACCACCAGCAGATATAGCCAAGGGCTCAATTGAAATTAGTGCGGATCTATCAGTTGGCGATGATCTGACACAATTTGCCTTTGGCACCGTTTCATTTCTTGGTGCAGTACAAGTCAGCACTATTAAACGTGCTTTTGGAACCATTACGGCAACAGGTGATTTGGTTGCTGTTGGCGCCAAGGGTGTCGTTAGTATCAGCGGCACGATCACAGTATTTGGTTCGGTCGATTCTGTTTCGGCGAATGTACAGGGCAGTGGAAGTATCGCAATTGCAGCGAGCCTTACTGCACTTGGCACTAATCCTTCTGCCACTGTAGTAGCGACTGGCACCATAACATTCGATGTCACCTTGTTTGGCGCTGGTCATTCTTTCTGTCCGATTACTGCATCCGGTTCGATTGCTATTGCTGGTGATCTTGTTGCTCGGGAAGAACCAACCGACGATGTTGTTACAGCCAGTGCTGGTGGTGTAAATCGCACCTTAGCAAATTACAATTCTCGTAAGCCAATTTACAGTTCGGTTACTCCTTTTCCGCTATCACAGTCGCAGAATCTTAGATGGCGTAAACCCGGTATTGTTGTTGGACGCCGTAAATACTTTGGCCCGTTTATAAGTATTTGGAAAGCATCTGATGATCCAGCAGGGCTCACAGGGGCCGGTCATGGTAGTAATAATGAGGACCTGTGGTATTGGCGCAATGATAACGGCAGCCTCAGTGAAGGCTATGAACCGTTTGTATCGGTCAGTGGTGACGAAGCAGCGAATGGTCATTATTTCATTCGCAACATCACTCAAAAATATCCACCAATGCTTATTCAGTACAACTATGACGGCGATGTGTATGTTGTTGGTCAGTATTGGACAGATGAAAATGCAGAATGGGGAGACAGACTTACTAAGCTGTTACGGTGGCAGCAAGGCGATGATTGGGAAGTATTGTGGCGTGATTTCATCCCGGCGCTGCGAGCTAAAGGCACAATTATTGGTGACGGTGCTGGCACTTTCTTTGCTTATGCAACGATCAAGGTTATTGGCGATCTGCCTGAAGCAGAGATTCGTAAGGTTTCCTGTATCCGGCCAACAGGCACCATTAGAATGTCCGGCGCAACCATGTCGGCCTTTGGCGGTGATCTGAACCAGAAGTACGCTTTTGCAACCATCACTGTCAGTAGTGATATAACGGTAATTTCAACGGTATTCCGATCTGGTGCAATCTCTGTTTCTGGATCGCTCACAGCAAATGGCCGGCTGCTCATGGATGGCAGTATGAATGCAGTTGCACAACCATCCATCTTCTCAACACTTGGCCAGGTTGGGCCGGGAACAATTGACGGTCAGAAGAAAGCAATCATTCGTACTGCGTTCGGTTCAATCGAGCTGTATAACAATTCGCAGGGTGGTTTCTATTCGATCGGTTCTGCCGGTCTTGCCAAGGAAGCATTTGCGCTGATTAACTTTGCTGTGAATCTGGCTGCCAAGGGCTCGAGGGATCAGACGAAGTTTGGCAGAGGTACGATCACGATTACAGGAATCGATTCACAGAATCTTGCAGCGATCGGTAATCATACCGGCGTTACGGCGACGGCAACTGCCACTGTTGATATCACAGCTGATGGAAGGAATCTTGCAGCAGGTACATTAATCTTCATTGGTGATCTTGCAGTGGTTGGCACAACTCCATTCGCACCGACTTACAACGGTGCACAATCACCGACGATTGTTGCCATCACTGCATCGCGTTGGGGAACTTTAACCTTCCCCGGCAGTGATTCACGTGCTGAATGCCAACAGGATATTTATATTCAAACAAATCCAATCCTCAATCAATGCTTCATGTATGCGGTTGGCGCAGTCGATGGGCACGATGATGATGAGGGTAGTATTATTTATCCATTTACCGAGATTTTCCGGCTGAATGAATTACCTGATACCGTTCGGATTCGACTTGTTGAAGCACCATTTATTGACAGCGATCATGGTACTTATCCGTCAACCACGGCCCAAATTGGAACCTTTACAGACGATGCTGATTTTGTTCCGGCGTCCGGTTTTAATTATGGGTATCGAGCTAACTGTGATGTTTCAGCGCAGCATGATGTTCCACCTGGGCAAAACGATGGACAAATAACTCCGATTGTCGAGTTCACTTTCAAGAAGGCCGGCTTTTATGATTTGGTTCTGCTGTACAAAATCGAAGCTCAAGCGAGTGCGCAAGCTGAAGAAGATGAAGAACCCGAACAATAGTAAATTATTGATCCTGTTGGTTCTGCTAGCTGGTTGTGCCGGCAATCCCGACAGGCCGAATGCGTTCTCACCAAAGAAGGGGCCAGATTGCGGTCCTGACGCTTATGCGGTCTGCGATGTGCGGATTGGTAAGACCATCTGCGTTTGCACTGAACCAAGGTAGGGTGTTTAATGTCCGCGTATGAGGGCTGGAATCCAAACTACAAAATGGAAGCGCGTGGAGTTCATCTGTGATGTTGACTGGATGAAACGCTATGGCGTCCGTGGTGTAGTCATTGGCCGAAAGATCATGTTTGCACAGCCTGCCAAGGAGATCCCGCAATGGTGCTTCCGTCATGAGCTCGAGCACGCTTACCAGCAAATCCGCGATGGTCGGATCACCTTTTACCTGAAATACTTCTACTACTCCTTGCGATATGGATATGAAGACAACCCATATGAAGTTGAAGCAAGGGAGAGATCAACCCTGCCATTAACTGAAAATGAGGTAGAAATAGCATGGAAATTAAGAAACGGCTCAATGCCGCAGCAAGACGACTGACCCCGGCAATAGAAGCAATGAACGTCGGTGTTGAAATGAAACAGCACGCCACTCGAATCGAAGAACTTATTACCTACGCTGAACAGAAGATTTCTGCATCAGAGTCCAGGCCACAAACTCTGGGCCAACGCGCGCTGCACGAACAGGACGCAGAACGCGAAGCGATCGCTAAGGTTCAGGACGAAGAAGCTCGCGAAAATGCGGCCGACCAGAATCAGCAAGGCGCTCAACCGGGTGAGGATCTTCGCACCGAAGAAGAAAGGGTAGCCGACGAGGAAGCAGAAAATGCCCGGAGAGAATCTGCACAAGCTGAATAAGTCCGAACTCGACGAGCTGCGCGGCATTGTTCGCAAGGTCTACGGTAAAGAGCAAGGCTTATCCGATGAGATGGTCAAGCAGTTTCTGACCGATTACGAATGCGACAAACTCATCGATTCGCTCTTACCGTCAACTGTTGAAAAACTGAAAGAGATGGGCGAGTCCAGAGGATTTCTTGCGAAAAAGAGATTTTTCTTACCGTCAAGAGTGGTTGCAATGAACGGAAAGCCCATCATGCGTGAGGACTATTGACGGATTTCAGTTACAAGCCTGACGGCGTGATCCTTCGCGAGTTCATGAAGGATGATAATTTCTGGCGTGGCATAAGGGGGCCGGTTGGTTCTGGGAAGTCAGTGGCATCGGCGGTCGAAGTCTTCAGGCGAGGATTGAGTCAGGCACCGAATGAGAAAGGCATACGCCGATCCCGATGGGCAGTGATCCGTAATACCGGCCCCCAACTTAAAACCACAACCATCAAGACCTGGCTCGACTGGTTCCCAGAAGATACCTATGGCCCCTTTCGATGGGGCGTACCGTTCACTCATCACATCATGGTCGGGGATCTCGACATGGAGGTTATCTTCCTTGCGCTGGATTCCGAGGATGATATTCGCAAGCTACTCTCATTGGAGCTGACTGGTATATGGGCGAACGAAGCGCGCGAGATGCCGAAAGCAATTATCGATGCCTGCACTATGCGTGTCGGTCGTTTCCCCTCGATGCGAGAAGGCGGCCCGAGCTGGTACGGAATGATCTGCGACACCAACGCGCCAGAAGACGATCATTGGTGGGCGATCATGTCGGGGGATGCACCACTACCTGAGTTTATCAGCGAGCAAGAAGCACTCATGTTGCGCCGCCCGGAAGGGTGGAAGTTTTTCAACCAGCCACCTGCCCTGCTTGAGAGGAAAGACGAGGAAGGCAACGTGCTCGGATACCTGCCAAACCCCGATGCCGAAAACGCCGCGAATCTCACGCCCGAGTATTACAAGAAGATCATCACCGGCAAAACAAAAGACTGGATCGACGTCTATGTAATGAACCGGCTCGGTACTGTCAGTGAGGGCCGGGTGGTTTACCCGAGTTACAACGATGAAACGCACAGAGCGCAAGATCATATTAACGTCATGCCCGGCAAGATCATCTGGGTCGGTCTTGATTTTGGATTTTTCCCTGCGGCCGTTTTTGGGCAGCGCAGCGGCCACGGACAGTGGCATATCATTCGCGAAGTCGTACCCGAGGATATGTCGCTGCCAGAGTTCGCCCGAGTCATCAAGGCGACATTGAGTGAGTTACTATGTGATGAACGACAGCAATTCAAAATCTATGGAGATCCTTCAGGTTCCATTCGGTCAAGTGCTAGGGAAGATAAAAAATCCCCATTTCAAATACTCAAAGCAAATGGCGTTGACGCTTATCCCGCGCCCCTGCCATCGAATGACCCCACGATTCGTATTGAAACTGTTAAATCGGTTCTCGATAGGATGGTTGACGGACAGCCCGGAATGGTGGTCAGTCCAGAATGTAATTATCTGGTCAAGGGCTTTCGAGCAGGTTATTGCTTCCGGCGAATCAATACGAGTGGTACTCCGCGCTACGAAACTTCCCCAGTCAAAAACAAGTATTCTCACCCACACGATGCGTTGCAATATCTATTTCTGGGCGCCGGCGAGGGCAGAGCATTAACACAGTCGAGGACAATGGGCGCGAAGAAGGGCAAGGCGAAAACGAAGTGGCCGGTGTTCGGCAAGAAAAGACGCGCGAAGACTTCCCGGCGCACGACTATCTGATTTACTTCATAGAGCGACCTGACCGCAATTGGTGGGACTGGATTTTCCGCACTCGCGAGGGATTTCGGCACTGTTTCGTGCTGCAGTGGTGTGAATGGTCTAACCGCTGGATCATGGTTGACTGGCGGCAATCAACGACTGATTTCATTGTGCTTTTCGATTTCGAGGCAGAGGCATTTATGCGTCACATTGGCGCTACTAAAGGGACTGTAGTCAAATTCAAGGCTGTCGATCGACCCAACGATAGCGGTGCGCTGATTACCTATTGCTCGAATATCATCAGCCGGTTTCTCGGCTTGGGAAATACACTGATACTGACACCATACGGTTTATATCGTAGACTTCTCGCATCTGGTGGTGAGGTCGTCTTTAGTTGGAGGGGCGAGGATGAGCAACAAACCCAAGCAGACCAAACAACAGAAGCAACTTGAAAATATCTCAATCGAGCGTGAGCGCCAGCTTCGCGTTGAAAATGCTCGCCAAACAACCAAAGCGTTCAGTGACAACCTCGCCTTTCGTCGCAAGCTCCGCGGTATCTTTTCCCTGCTATCCGGTGGATTCAAAGGCTTTCCGTCCGGTGGCGGCGCAACGCAGTTAGGCACATGAGGCTCGACGGTCCTGCGCTCCTGAAGCGATTCAGCCGGGCCAAATCAGCGCGCTCAAATTGGGAAGACCTCTGGCAAGACGTTTACGATTACGTGCTGCCAGCTCGCGAGGGCTTTTACGAAGCAACGCCAGGCGAGGAGCGAACCGAGGAAATCTTCGACGAAACTGCGCTGGTATCACTGGCCGAGTTCGTCTCTCGTATCCATCAGGGTGTGATCCCGTCCCACTTGATGTGGTTCCGCCTCGAGCCCGGCCCTGAAATCGAAGATCCGACACAGCGCAAGGAGCTGCAGGCGCAGCTCGATGTTGTTGGCCGGTTCATCTGGGATGCGATAGTCAATTCCAACTTTGTCAACGAAGCGCAGGAAGTGCTGACCGATATCGCAATTGGCTGGTCGACCCTGATTGTCGATGATGGCATTGACGGCAAGTTGCTGCAGTTCAAATGCATTCCGCAGGCGCATACGTTCTGGGATACCGGACCCAATAAGGAGGTCGACGGTGTATTCCGGGTGCGTGAGAAAGTGCGCATTGCTGACATTAAATTGATCTGGTCTGATGCCGTTATTTCTGAAGATCTGCAGGGCAAGCTAAAAGGCAATCCCGATGCAGTTACGAACCTGGTCGAAGCATCGTACCGGGATTGGCAGGATGTACGAACGCCGGTTTATCACTATCAAGTGGTCGCTGGTGAGGATAAATCACTGGTTGTTGACAACGAGGATCGCGGTCTTGGCGCTCGCCCTTATGTCACTCCACGTTGGTCGGTTGCTGCCGGCGAAACATATGGCCGCGGCCCACTCATCTCAGCACTACCTGCGATCCGTACAACTAACCTTGTTACGGAGATGATCCTTGAAAACTCTCAAATGGCTATTTCGGGTCTGTGGCAGGTCGACGACGACGGCACCATCAACGTCGATAACGTGGAGATCGTACCGGGCGCAGTGTATGCACGACCACCTGACTCTCGAGGACTCGAACGAACCGACAGCCCGAGCAATTTCAACGTGGCCGATATCGTTCTCACGCAGCAACAGGAAAATATTCGCAAGGCACTGTTCGCAGAAAACCTCGGACCTCTGGACCAGACACCGAGAAGCGCAACAGAGATCAATGCGCGAATGCAAAACCTTGCCGAACAAACATCGGGACCATCTGGCCGCCTGAAAGTCGAATGGCTTGACCGTATGTTGCAGCGCATCGTGTGGTTGTTCAGTCGTGCCGGCATACTGGAAATGCCGAAGCTCGATGGCCGTGAGGTTCGCGTGGTGGCCAAGTCGCCATTAGCGCGCGCACAGAAGTTTGAAGAAATTGAACGCATTCGCGGTTTCGCGGGTGATGTTCTGGGCATACTTGGACCGCAGCAAGGGCAAGTATTCATCGATCAGAATGAACTGGTGAATGAGCTGCAAGACAAGTGGGAAGTACCGCAGAAAATGGTACGCAGTGAGGGCGAACGTGAGGAGATAATGGAGAGCATGGCCGAGGCCGCTCAACAGACAGCACCGGGAGGCTTGCCAGCTCAACCAGAAATAGGGCAATGAGTGAAGACGGAATAGGAAAGGACAAGAGGCCGGAAAAGAAAGAACCGCGAAAACGAAAACCACAATACGTCGGTCCCGATGGGATCGCGCGGCCACCAAAAGTTGAGCACAACCTGAACGAGTGCTTCGCGATTACCTTTCGCGATCAGTGCGGTAAGGATGTGCTTGATTATCTGAAGTCCATCACAACCAACCGGGTGCTGGAACCCGGCCTACCTGAAAATACCTACTCGTATCAGGAAGGCGCACGCTGGTTGATGGGCGTAATTTCAACACGTATCAAAGACGGTGAGGACAAAAAACCATGAAATATTTACTTGAATTGCTGTGGCTTTTTCTGCCACGTGAAGAAGGCGACGGTGACGGCGACGGTGATGGGCAGGGCGACGGAGACGGCGACAAGAAACCGCAGGGTGGCAGTGATCCGGAAGCAAAACCGGACTGGTTGGCTGATAAGTTTTGGAACCCAGACTTAAAAGCGCCACGTACCGAGATCCTTGGCAAAGCGTACAACGAGCTCGAGGGCAAGCTGCGCACAAACCGGGATGAGATAAAGGCGGAGATAAACGCAGAAATGCTTGCCAGTGCGCCGGAGTCTTACGAGGTCAACCTGTCGGAAGACCTGAATATTCCTGATAACGTCGAGCTGGATCTGACGACTGATGATCCGATCGTCAGCTGGTTCTTCGAGAAGGCCAAAACCAAGGGCATGTCTCAGGATGAAGTCAGCGAATGGCTGAACGATTACGTCAAGCTGGAACTTGCGGCAATGCCGGATGTGGCCGCGGAAATCGCGAAGCTTGGCGATCACGGCCAGGACCGCATGTTGCGTGTTCACAACTGGCTCGAAACGAAGCTCAGCGACGAGCAATTTGCTGCACTCAACCCTCTGTTGAGCTCTGCTGAACAGGTAGAAGCACTGGAAGTTCTAATGAAATCAAGCGGTCCAAGCGATTTTGATGGTGACGGCGGCGGGCCAGCATTGACGCTCGAGGAGTTGCGCACCATGCAGAATGACAAGCGTTACTGGCAGGACAAAGATCCGGCCTTCATCAAGAAGGTTGAAGACGGCTACAAGAGACTTTACGGGAACAAGTAAACGGCGCTATTATTCGGGTCGAAGGCCGCTACAAGACGCCTCGGCCCGGATACCGGCAGAACCGATCAAGGCGCCAAGTAGAGATAACCTGAAACGGTATTTCTTTCTTTCTACTTGGAGATAACAATGTTCTTGCGAATGTTACTTGGACTCATCTTCCCGATGACCCAAGACAACTCGATTGACGTTGCTTTCACCAAACAGTTTGAGTCCGAGGTTCACCTTGCATATCAGCGCATGGGTTCCAAATTGCTCAACACTGTTCGGCGTAAGACAAATGTCGTCGGCAAGTCCACGACCTTCCAGAAGATTGGTAAAGGAGTAGCAGGCACCAAGACCCGTGGCGGTCAGGTTCCAATCCTCAACCTCGTTCACACGAATGTCGAATGTACGTTGCTCGACAGGTACGGTGGCGAGTTCATCGACAAGCTCGATGAGTTGAAGATTGAGCATGACGAGCGTGGAGCTGTTACAGCTTCCATCGCCGGCGCCCTGGGTCGCGCATCTGATGCGGATATCGTCGCGATTACCGATACATTCTCGAAAGAAACCACGGCAACGGGTGTTGTTACACAGCCCAAGGTCGAGGAAGCTTTCGAGGATTTCGGTAATACCGATGTTCCTGACGATGGCCAGCGATTCCTCGCCACTGCTCCGCAAGGCTGGACTGACCTCATGGGATTGGCGCCTTTTGCCTCTCTCGATTATGTTCCTGAATCTGACCTGCCGTTTCCAAAGGTGGGCTTCAGTGCAAAGAACTGGTTCTCGTTCCACATCTTTAGCTTCAGCGGTCTGACCCTGACGGGCGGCACCATTCGCGAGAATGTTGCTTACCACAAATCAGCGGTTGGTCATGCTTCGGGCCAAGATGTATCGATGGACTTCACATGGCAAGGTAAGGAACAGTCTCACCTGGCAGTCGGTTCGATGTCTATGCAGGCTTGCCTTATCGACAATATCGGCGGATACCGAATCCGCTCGACGGAGACTTAGATGAAAATTTTCATGAAAATCTTGCTCCGATTCTTGCCCTGTGCTTTCGATCCGACGAACATGAACCGTGTTCAATCGGGTACTTGCACACTGTGGATTTACAAAACTGTTGAAGCGATTGCAACGGTGATTGCCTCTGGCTATTTCAATGACTGGACCAATCATCTGCGGAACGGTGATGTCATTATCGTAAGTGACACCAACGTACCAACGATCGACATGATCGTAGTCAGTAGCGCCGACAACGCTGCGACTGTGACGACTGTCAACGGCACGTAAAGACACACTGAGGAAAGGAGTGCGGGGCGGATCGGGCTTGCTCGGTTCGCCCCCATTTGCTTATGGCTGCGAAAGAAGTAATCGATAACTGTCGGAAAGCCTGTTTGGGCGCCGGCGTCAACACCATCACA
>Ga0224508_10001961_pt1 | contig 18011 bp, 16 predicted proteins | sample SF_Jan12_sed_USG_4_FD_170157 | JGI IMG/M metagenome (GOLD analysis project Ga0224508, IMG submission 170157) | Sediment microbial communities from San Francisco Bay, California, United States - SF_Jan12_sed_USGS_21 | ecosystem: Environmental > Aquatic > Marine > Sediment | place: USA... | reverse complement strand
ACGAAAGCGTGCCTCAATGTTCAGTGGTAGGCCATTGGTGACATCACGGCCTTCACGTTTGGCAAGCTCGTCAATATAGGAGTGATGCACGCCGAGAATGTATCCCCTGGCATTTTCTGCGCGAAACGGCATGGTGCCATCGAGCCAGACTCCCACCTCTGGCTGCCTGCTGCGTTTGAGGTCCTTCCCGAAATTCGGTGGTATTTCGATGGCGAAAGTGAGTTGACCTTCGCGTAAACGCGCCTCCATATCGGCGTCATTGGTGATCGGGGGGCGTTCCTCAAAGTAACGGGAACCGGCAAAATTTTCCAAATAAGTTCGGCTTGCGGGAGTTTGATCGCGGTCTAGAACTGCGTAGGACAGATCCTCTACATCAAAGGTTATACCGAAGCCGAATACAATCATGAGTACGATGGGGCCTAAGAGCACAAACCCAAGGCGGATCGGGTCACGACTTAACTCTAGCGTCTCGCGTCGCGCATAGGCCCAAGCACGGCGAAGATCGAAACTTGGCCCACCGAGTTTATCGGTACTCAAAACCGGTGCGGGGATTTCGTATTCCTTATCATCGGTTGCTTCCGTTATGTCCTCCGCTTCTTCCAGATAGGCTATAAAGGTTTCCTCAAGTGTTTTATTCCCACGGCTGCGGACTAATGCAGCGGGAGTGCCGCGAGCCAGTACCTTGCCGGCATGCATTAATGAGATTCGGTCACAACGTTCAGCCTCGTTCATAAAGTGGGTGGAGATGAAGATGGTGACACCATCTTCTCTGGAAAGTTGGATCAGCAGTTCCCAGAACTTGTCCCGGGCTACGGGGTCTACTCCCGAAGTCGGCTCGTCCAGGATCAATATTTCTGGGCCGTGGATTACAGCGACCGCCAAGGACAGACGCTGGCGTACCCCTAATGGTAGGCTTTCGGCCAACACATCCAACACACTATCGAGACCGAAACGCTGCGCCATTTCCGCGACCCGATCCTTGGGTAGATGGAAAACGCGGGCGTGCAGTTCCAGGTTCTGTCGCACCGTTAACTCGGTATACAAGGAAAAAGCCTGGGACATGTAACCGACTCGTCGGCGGGTCTCGATATCTCGGGGATTCAGCGGCCGACCAAACAGCTTGGCTTCACCTTCCGATGGTTCCAGTAGGCCGGTCAGCATTTTCATGGTAGTTGTTTTACCGCAACCGTTGGAACCCAGAAAACCAAAGATCTCGCCGCGCTCGATGCGAAAGCTCACTTGAGCTACTGCAGTGAAATTGCCAAACCGCCGGGTCAGGTTTTGGGCCTCGATCGCCGAGTCATGGTCTCGGGAGTGATGAGGTGGGATCGTCAGGGCGCGGTGTCCTCGACGCTTTTCTAAAGGAAGTAGCTCGACAAAAGCTTCCTCCAGCGAGTGTTTCCGGGTGCGCGATTTCAGTTCGTCGGGTGTGCTGGTCGCCATGACCTTACCGGCATCCATCGCCACGAGCCAATCGAAACGCTCCGCTTCATCCATATACGCGGTAGCCACCAGCACGCTCATCCCTTCACGACGGGCACGGATACGATCAATCAGTTCCCAGAACTGGCGGCGCGAAAGGGGGTCAACGCCAGTAGTAGGCTCATCGAGAATCAGTAAGTCCGGATCGTGGATCAGAGCACAACACAATCCTAGCTTTTGCTTCATGCCGCCGGAAAGCTTTCCCGCTGGACGATCGGCAAACGGTGCAAGGCCAGTGCTGGCAAGCAGATCTTGGACGCGCGACTGACGTTCCCGTTGAGACTGGCCGAATAAGCGGCCGAAAAAATCCACATTCTCGGATACCGATAAAGTCATGTATAGGTTGTGCCCGAGCCCCTGCGGCATGTAGGCAATGCGCGGACAAGTTAAATGCCGGTGACGGCTGCTGCGCATGTCGCCACCAAGTACCTGCACAGTGCCTTGCTGAATCCTTCGCACCCCGGCGATGAGAGCGAGCAAGCTAGACTTGCCCACTCCGTCCGGTCCGATCAAGCCCACTACGCAACCACTCGGGATGTCCAGATCGAGATCATCTACCGCGGCTGTCTCACCATAGCGATGGATAAGGCCGGAAACACGCGCGACACTTTGCGAGTTCATAGTAGAAATCGACTATTTCCAGTGCTTTTGCCAAAGGCATCGTGCCCGAGCTTGCCGGGACGAGTTCGATGTGCTGGTGTTGAGATTAGTTCCAGCGTGAGTGTATGACAGAGCCTTCGTGCAAATTGTTGACTTGAATCAACGCCAGCGGCTCCGCATGAATGGTGGAGAATTTTTTTACATCGAAAGTTCGACTGGGTGCGGTACTAGATGTCATTGTCGGGACTCAACCTGACACACAGCCTGATCGTGGATTACGGGAAACGACCCGTCAGCGACCTTCCAGTCTGACAATGTAAGAACTGCTCCTGATTAGTGATCGATGGTTGCTAGTAGACCCGCTGCTGCCATTTGATATTCAACGGACCTACGGCGCTTTGAAACCGCTTACTGAGGCAACGACCACGCCGAGGTCGCGCCGGCCATCGCGGACTTGAGCTTATCGCTCGGTCGCCACCCGTCCCCGTCGCGCGAGAAATCCGGTTTCAAGCCATCGAGGAAGTACATGGGTAGCTGGCCTTTATTTTTGACGTCCAGCGGGCCGCGCGGGCTGACCTCGAAATAGTTCTTGACGTGTTGGTAGGTGCTCTCCGAAACGTTCACCCGGCCCGGCTCACTCGCGCTCTCCATGCGTGCGGCGATATTCACAGTGTCGCCCCATATGTCGAAGGTGAACTTGTCTTTGCCGACGACCCCGGACATTACGTTTCCGGTATGGATACCGATGCGCAGCTCCCATGGAGCTTGGCGAAGGCGGTCCCGCTTCTCGTTCGCTCGTGCCATGTAGTGCTGAATTTCAAGCGCGGCCAGACAGGTCTCGACCGGATGACTCTTGTCGTCACTCGATAGACCGCCAGCGCACATGTACGCATCTCCGATGGTCTTGAGCTTCTCCAACCCATGACGCCGGACGATATCGTCGAATCCGGAAAAATACTGATGTAGGTCGTCGACCAATGCGCGGGGGGCGAGCTGCTCGGCCGATCGCGTGAAGCTTACGAAATCGGTGAACATGATCGTTGCGGAAGGATGATGACGCGGCTCGACTTGGCCCGTCTCCCCGAGCTCTCTCGCGATATCGGCCGGAAGGATATTCAGGATCAGGTTTTCGGCGCGCTCCTTCTCGCTCGCGAGTTCCTGTCGCGCGCGTTGTACGTCGGCAAGCTTGATGCGCAATTCGAGCTGCGCCACGACTTGGCGCGCCAGGCGACGCATGCCTTCCGTCACTTCAAAAGAAAGCTCGCGGGGCTCGAGGTCCATAAGGCACAGGGTCCCGAGCGCATATCCCCCCGAATCGATTAACGGCATTCCCGCATAGAACCGCACGAACGGCTCGGTCGAGATGAACGGCAGCTCCTTGAACCGTGCGTCCGAGTGCGTGTCGGAAACGATCAAAAGATCGCTCTGGCAGACAGCGTGGGCGCAGCACACCGCGCCGCGGGGTACCTCGGTAAGATCTGGAGGAACGCCATGACGTGCCTTGACCCAGATGCTTGCGTCGCCAACGATGTTGATCAACGAGATGGGTACGCCGGCGATCTGCGCGGCGAGTTCAGCAAGATCGTCGAAAGCGGTTTCGGGTTCCGATCCGTAGATGTCGTACGATTGGACTGCTGCGAGCCGATCGGCCTCGTTGTTGGGATGTGGAAAATCCATGGCGGTGACCCGGTCAAATATGCATCCTATTTAACAGGGCCGTCCGATGCACAGTCAAGCGGACCCAGAATTGATGCTGCGGCTTGCGTCGTTCGCTCGGTCCTCGCGGCGCTCACGCCGAGCGAGCGCCCCCGCTTCGTCTTCGCATCACCTGGCATCGTCGTCGATTTTGGCGACGAATCTTTCTTTGAACTCACTCCACGGCTAACGAGATCGTTTCCTCCGGATTGTTCTCTTGGCGAAATTCTATGGTCGGATGGGGCGTGAGCCAATTGAGGTCAAATGTCTCTTGCGAGTTATGAGCGGCAGTGAGGTTTTTCTTAGCGAACGGCTGCTTTTCTCAGCGTAAGTGGACACTGCAATCAAGAGCCACGAACAGTCGTTCATGGCCGAACTCGGAAGTTCGCATCGAAGGGCCGGTTTCGCAACCCAAACTAGACATTAAGAAGTTTCGATCAGGATGAACTGACATGCAACTTGCTTCGTCTGCTGACCCTCCCGCGAACTGGTTATGCAGCCTATGACAACCGACACTTACAGCGGTGTTGATCTGGATCAAGGTATGCAAGCTGCGGGACTGTGATGCTTAGTAGCGAGTCATGATTGCGTTGCAGCGGGAAGCGTTTTGTTAGTTCAACTATCAAGGTCTTGGTATCGCAATCAGATTGAGCAAGGAGACGGCTGATGAGGCATTCGGTCCTTTTGCTTCTTGTGGTACTGATTGGATGTGGCGACGGTGGTACGTCTAGCGGCGGCGGTAATATATTCAGCGACGGGTGCAATATTTCTGACCCCGGCTTTCCCTTTTGCGGGGCAGGATTTGTTCGCTGCACGAATCAGGATGAGACCCTATACCAGGTTTTTGACCAAGTGTGTCCAGTCGGCTGGACGGTCGTTCCCGACAATGTCGCATTTCCTGATCTTGCCTGTACGAACCCGCAAGGACAGACATTTAATGTAGATGCCGACCAGTGTCCGCCGGGGTGGACGGAATTCAAGCTTACCCTTTTCCCCCCTGGGCTAGGAGCGGGAGAATCCTTTGCCCCCCGTCGATGAGAGCGAGCAAGCTGGATTTGCCAACGCCGTCCGGTCCGATCAAGCCCAATTTGGTAAGGTAGTCATCAGTCACGAATGGAATGGGCCGACCGCGCCGCGCCAAAAAATGTATGGCAGCTCTGAGGATCGGAATTGTACTAAATTGGTCTTAGACTCGGTAGGTGCGTCTTCAGGCGCACGGTTGCCATCTTTTAAGCACGGGATGTTCGCCTATAGGCGAACCCACCGTCTATTTCGAGCCCAGTAACTGTCGAATCTGCTCTTGCAGCGATCTTACTTGTTTTTGTAAGGATTCGATGCTTTCCAGAAGATCCAGAGACAGGGCAACACCGGGCAAATCGATTTCCAAGTCATGTTGTAGCCGTTGCGCTTTTTGAAAGCGCATGATGCTATAAGCGCTAAAGCGCCACTCGTTCTGATTTTCTCCGGCGGGTTCGAGTACGCCCAGTTCGACCATTTCGACTACGCGTTGTGCGTCGGCTACGCATAGCTCACAAAACTCCTGGAGGTTATAGCCGACGGAATCGCTGAGGATCTCTGGGGAGTGAGCATGAGTTTTCGGGCTCATCTTATACTCCTAATCTGGTACGCGGATTAAACGTCATTTTTTCTTGCATATCTTTAAACAGGGCCCGGTCGGCGTCGCTTTTTACCTCCGGAATGACAATTTGTAAGACGACATATTGGTCCCCGGCTGGTTTTCCTGGAAGTCCTTTGCCCTTTAACCTTAGCTTCTGACCGGCTTTCGCATTCGCAGGAATAGTTAAGTTCACGAGTCCACTTAGTGTCGGTACCTGTACTGTAGCGCCGAGCGCGGCCTCCCATGGGCTAATCGGTAGAATCAATGTGATATCTCTGTTCTCCGCAATGAAGTGGCGATGTGGGGTTAACTCCACTTCCAGGTATAGATCACCGTCCGGCGCGCCACCGATACCGGAGCCTCCTTGGCCACGCAACCGAATTTTCTGGCCGTCTGTGACCCCTTTGGGGATTTTGATAGTCAACGTTTTAATGTCTGGAACGGCTTGTCCGCGTTGATCGAGGCGATGGGTATGCAGTGAAATATTGCGCGTAGCGCCATCGTAAGATTCTTCCAACGAAACCGGGATGCGGTAGTGAATATCTTCACCTCGCATTGCGAACGTTGAACCTCGGGAGGCCGTAGAATAGTGGCTGCCGTGTCTGGAGTTGCCGAATAACGTTTCAAAAAAATCACTAAAGTGGGCGGCGTCAGCATCTGTGAATCCACCCCTGGAGCCCGCATGGGGTTGCCAGCCTGGCGGGGGGGTGAACTCCTCGCCAGCCACACCACCATATCGCCTTAACTCGTCATACTCCGTCCGTTTTTCCGGGTCTTTCAAGACCTCATAGGCTTCCCCGAGTTCTTTGAACTTGGCTTCCGCGTTGGACTCTTTGCTCACGTCCGGGTGGTACTTTCGCGCCAGCCGGCGATACGCTTTCTTTATGTCTTCTGCGGAGGCATCTTCTTCAACGCCCATGATCTTGTAGTAATCAACAAACTTCACTTCTACAGCGCTCCTTAAGCATCGTGGATCAATGCCTCCGACCTACAGCGAGCGAGGAGACACCACAATACCGTGATAATTCTTGATCTATGTCAATGCGCGAGCCTTGTGGTCGGCCAGAATTATAACCATTGTTAAATTTAACAGTAATAGAAAGGAGGTTACGATGAATGAGCTTGTGAGTCGGAGAAATCGGTTGGGTGATGATTTTGACGACCTTTTTGAAGGGTTCTTTAGGCCTATGCGTCAGGTGGCGCAAGATACGGGAATGGTCCCGGCGGTGGATATATCTGAAGAAGAAGGAAGATATATAGTTAAGGCTGATTTGCCGGGTGTCCGCAAGGACGATATCGATGTATCTATCAACGATGATGTGCTGACAATCAATGCGGAGTCGAAGATGGAGCAAGAAGACAAGGATAGGAGTGGTCGTGTGATTCGTCAGGAACGACGGGTGGGGAAATACGTGCGCAGCATGCGTTTGGGAACTCATGTCGACCAGAATAAAGTTCAGGCGAAGTACGAAGACGGTGTGTTGAAGCTGAGCCTTCCGAAAGTCGAAGAGGCAAAGCCTAAGAAGATCGCAATTGAGGTCCATTAGCTACGTTTTCCTCCCCGGGTTAATGGATGATTGAACTGCCGCCCTAGGGCGGTATTTTTTTGGTATTACATGATCTTGATCGCGGTGAAACGGGTAAAATTTGTAAAATGGTGTCACAGATTGAAATTTTTCGGTGTCTTGTGAAAGATTATATGGGGGCGGCACCAGTAAGGGTTTCATTGGAGACAACTTGTCATGAGGTGGTGCGGCTGCTGGAACAGCATGCTGCGTCTAGCGCCGTAGTGGAAAATGAGGAAAGTCACGCAGTGGGCATCATCACTGAGCAAGACATCTGTCGGCGTGTGGCATTCAGAGTTGAGCCCACCACGCCCGCGAAGAATGCCATGAGTTCGCCCTTAAAGGCTGTGCGTGATAGTGACTATCTTTTTCATGCTTTGGCCAGCATGAGGCGTAGTAAATTGCGACACATGCCAGTGCTAGATTCAAGCAGAAAGGTCGTTGGAGTTTTACATCAGCACGAGGCACTGGCGGTCGCCGCTTCGCAAATGGTTAGGCAGATCGAGCGCCTGACTCATGTAGAGAATCTCTCGGGTATGAAAAATACCAAGCAGGCTCAGGTAGAAGTGGCCTCGGAGCTTTTTATCGACTCCGTACCTGCTGCAGAAATTCAGGTACTGATTACACATATTAACAATGATCTCTACAAAAGAGTTATTGATCTTTGCCTGCGCGAAATGTGTACAGATGGATTCGGTACACCACCGGTAGCCTTTGACGTCATTGTGATGGGTTCGGGAGGGCGCGGAGAAAGCTTCCTGCATCCCGATCAAGACAACGGGTTTATTCTGGCCGACTACCCTGACAGTGAACATGATCAGATCGATCTTTGGTTCATCGAGCTAGCTGGCCGAATGACTGAGGCGCTTAACGAAGTGGGGTTCGAGTTTTGCCCTGGATATGTGATGGCGACTAATCCATTGTGGAGGAAAACCATATCCCAGTGGTGCAAGCAGGTCAGTGGATGGGTCGGAAAGGGAAGTGGTACGGTGCTGCGACTTGCGGATATTTTCTTTGATTTCGTATGCGTCCACGGCGATGGGTTTTTGTCCCAACAGTTGCGAGACCATGTTGCAGCCACCGCTAAAAGACCGTACTTTCTTCGTGAAATGTTTAAGGTCGATGAGGAGCATGGGGTAGCGTTAGGTCTGTTTGGCCACCTGCAAAGAGATCCACTACCTGGTCCGAATCATGGAAAGGTCAACCTGAAATTAACTGGGACACTTCCATTGGTTGGTGCTGTGCGTTTGTTCGCACTACGTGAGGGCGTTACAGGGACCTCCACCCTTACGCGCCTCGACAGTCTTCACCGCGCAGGCATATTGCACGACGATGAGCACGATTATCTATGTGGTGCTTTTCGGCACATCACCGACCTATTGTTGCGTCAACAGCTTTCGGACTATCAGGCTGGCAAGTCGTTGGGGAACCATGTGCCTCCGGAGGCCCTGTCAAAGCGTGACAAGGACATGCTCGTGGACAGCTTTAAAGCCATACGGAAATTTCGCTCTCGTGTCAGAGCTGAGCTCAGCGGAGAAATCTTCTAGTCGTATTGACTGGCACTTTTTAGAATTGCTCCTGACGCCGGCGAATTTCAAACACCTTGTCTGAGGCGCTTATGGCATCGCCTAGGGTAACAATTCCGCGTTGTTTTAGTGCATCGATCATTTTAGCGAACAACTGCGCCGTGGCCATTGCGTCGCCTAGGGCGGTGTGTCTGCCGCGTATTTCTACACCAAATCTCTCGGCGATAGCATCGAGTGTATGTGTCGAATGATTGGGATGAAGGACGACTGAAAGGATGAGCGTATCGATTACCGAATTGTTGAATTCAACTCCAGCATCAGCCTCCTTCAGTTTTATAAATTTCATATCGAATGCAGCATTGTGGGCGACAAGGATTGCATCGTCGATAAACTCGAGAAAGCATGGCAACACTTGGGATGCAGGTGGTTGATCGATGACCATGTCATTGGTAATGCCGTGAAAACGAATCGATGCCTTGGGAATAGGTCGGCCGGGATTGACCAGTTGTTCGAAGGTCTCGCCTGTCAACACTCTCCCATTGACTACGCGAACACCAGCGATTTGGATGATTTCGTCGCCGCTGGATGGCTCCAGACCGGTTGTCTCGGTGTCAAACACCACATAATCTAGCTTTGCCAACGGTCGTTCAAAAACCGATCCGGTATAAGATTGTTCGAACAGATCAAAATCATAGAATTCCGGGCGAGACGGCAGATCATCTTGCGCCGGTTGTTCGCTGAGAGCTTGATAGTCCTCAGGTAGACGATCCAGCGACAGGGCATAGCCCGAGCATCGACCATTCGCCTCGCGGATGAGAATCATTCGAGTGCGCACGCATTTTATCTTGGTATTGACCGTAGGGCAGGGGAATTCCTTGATGCCAGGGGAACGCCTTTGACGGTCGTTTTTCTGCAGGTCTGCAAGTGCTTCGTTAAGCTTGTGGGGGTCCAGCATACCCGTCACTGATCGGTGTAAACCGATTGGTGCCCCTCCACTTAGCAGCTTGGCGGCGGCTGGGTTGAACATCGCAATGCGATGTTCGAGGTTACATACGACAACGCCCTCAGTTAGATCTCGCAGAATGGTTTCGAGTCTGATCTTGCGCCTCTCTGAAGTATCTGCCGCGGCGCGCATGGCTTTTTGCATCTCATTAGTATTGCGCAGAAATCGTTGAGCTAGCTCGTTAACGGCATGTGGTAGTGAACCTAGCTGCTCGGTGTCGATGAGTGTAGGGGTATGTGCAGGGTTGCTGCGCGAAATAATCTCGACTTCCTCTGTAAGTCTTTTTAGGGGTCTTAGTAACTTTCTCTCGAGCCATGCCCACAATATTGCAAGCGCCGCAAGAATTGCCAAAAGCTCTAGGGTGACGATCAATATCCATTCCCCTGGCGATGTAGATCCGCGATCTAGCAGCCAAAGGTTTACGGCGGCCTGTAACACAATGAGCACTGCGATAGCGGCAATGGCGAAGCCGATATGGCGGGAACCGTGCATATCATTCAGTGCCACTAGGGGAGGCCAATGGATGGTGATCTGCTGGTGATGTTGGTGTGAGTCGTGAATCAGCCGCAACAATTGCACTGCTGGTGTGATCCTGCGTCTTCGCAGAAAAAAGATGCGAATGCCAGAACGTAGCCGGAATGGTGAAGTATACAATCCCACAGAGTGTTATAAGGGTTCCGGCACTGCGTCGGAACCATGTTCTTGTAGAAGTGAGGACCAAGCGCTTTGCGGTCCCACCAAGCAGCAATAACATGGGAAGGGTGCCTAATCCGAAAGCGAGCATGAGCGAGGCGCCCTGTGCCGCGCTGCCGGCCGCCAGTGACCAGGCGAGCGTTGAGTAAACCAGACCGCAAGGAAGCCAACCCCAGACTGCACCTAGAATCAGCGCGTGGGTCAGAGATCTCACGGGAATGACTTGTCTGCCAAGAGGTTCTATGCGCCGCCACAACTTCTGGCCTTGTCGCTCAAGAATCGCCAGCCCGTGCCACCAACCTGCCAGGTAAAGTCCTAGTGCAATCATGAAGCCGCCGGCGATCATCTGGCCGAGCGAATGCGCTCGTTCCGGTGAGAATAGTCGTAGGATTTGGCCGCCGATTAATCCTGTTGCGGCACCAGCGATGGTGTAGCTCAGAATGCGTCCAGCGTTGTATGCGACGAGGTAGAAGGGAAGATAGATTCTTTTTTCTGGCGTACTAGATGGCAACGCAGCGCTGAGGACTCCGGCGATGCCGCCACACATGCCAACACAGTGGAATGAACCCAACGCCCCAATCAAGAACGCTGCTAACAATGATAAGTCGCTAGTATTCACATACCTGTCTGTGCGTATCTACTGCAAAGTGGGTGGATCGGCGCGCAGTACCAGCGTACCCCGCTCCGGGATCCGTATCGAACCCAAGAGGCGCCACTTCATAGTGCCGAGTTGCACCGTCCATCTGCCCGGTGTCAGCTCGGGCAGCGACCCTTGGAAAGTCCGAGCAGAGGTTTGCTGCAATCGTACCCTGTGGTCTTGCCCCGCCATCACGGGATGAATGAATTGAAAATCGATCGAATCGGGCACTTCGATCTGAGCCTCTGAGCCCAATGACACGTTCAGTTCATGTTTATCGTAATTGAGCTCGACACTGGCGCGGAGACCCGCATCCATCGCGCGACGGTCACGATTCAAGATCTGATTTATTTCTTTACCACGCGCATAATAGTCATCCACCACTAGGCCATCATTGGAAATAATGGCAAGGCTCAGCATGGTGATCCCTGCGACAACTGCGGACAGCGGGATCGCGACAATGAGCCAGACCAACGGCTCCTTATACCAAGCCTGTTTGGGTTTCATATCAGTTACTTTGAAAGTCCAAGCGGGCCTAAGAACCGAGCCTTTTCGGTCGCGCTGATAGTTTCGTCATCAAGCGACTGAATGTGAAACTCGATATCGGTGCTGCGGTGCTGAAGATCGACCGGGTCCGCTTGTAGTCTTGTGGGTATTTCACTCACCTGCCCTGACGACACTTCAATGATCTCTTGGTCTAACAGCAGTTGAAGACCCGCTATTCCTGTGGCCCAAAGTTTATAACTGGTGGTGCTGTTGTCTTTGTTCAAGATCTTCAATGTGTAAACATTTTCAATTAACCCCAGATTGGTTTCTCTGAATAGGGAATTACGGTCGCGAATGACATCAAGCGCAACGGGAATGCGATGGGCGATGCCATACAGTACACCTATAAATGTTCCTGCGAGCAGCACGGCATAGATCAATACGCGGGGACGAAGAACCCGGGTGGGCTTGCCTTCGATCGTATGTTCGGTGGTGTAGCGGATGAGACCCTTGGGATAGTTCATTTTGTTCATGACGTCATCACAAGCATCGATGCACGAGGCGCAACCAATGCACTGGTACTGCAACCCGTTGCGGATGTCTATACCAGTTGGGCAAACCTGAACGCAAATGTTGCAGTCGATGCAATCACCCAAACCGAGTGCTCGGTAGTCGCTGCCACGCTTGCGTGAACCACGGGGTTCGCCACGACTCGGATCGTAGGACACGGTCATAGTATCCTTATCAAACATTGCACTCTGGAATCGCGCGTAGGGACACATATAAATGCAGACTTGCTCGCGCAGCCAACCCGCATTGCCGTAGGTTGCAAATCCATAGAACAGAATCCAGAACGTCTCCCACGGTCCGGTGGCCAGAGTCAGCACCTTATGACCCAGTTCCAGAATCGGTGTGAAGTAACCGACAAAGGTAAATCCCGTCCACAGCGAGAACATGATCCAGATGGTGTGTTTAGAACCCTTAATCAGTATCTTTTGTGTGGATAGGGGAGACTTGTCGAGTTTTATTTGTCGCGGTCGATCGCCCTCGATCTTGCGTTCAATCCAGAGAAAGACCTCAGTCCACACTGTTTGCGGACAGGCGTAACCACACCAAAGTCTGCCGGCGAGGGCAGTGAAGAAAAACAGGGAAAGCGCTGCAACTATCAGAAGACCTGTTAGGTAAAAGAAATCTTGGGGCCAAAAGCTTAGACCGAAGACGTAAAATTTTCGGGTCGGAAGGTCGAATAGCATAGCCTGGCGGCCGTCCCATCTAAGCCAAGGCACACCATAGAATATTCCGAGAAGCACCATGACGGCGGTCGTGCGCAAGAATGCGAATACGCCATGGACTTCTCTGGGATAGACCTTTTGCCGTTTGGCGTAGAGTTCTGGCTCGATGTCACCCAAAGACGAGCTGCTTAGCTGATCGTTCATAGGCTACCAGTCACCGGCCGGCTGTGGGGCGTAGAAAGTAACAAGTAAGTGCACTCGATACTGCCGCAAGCACCCAGAATAGGAAGAAACCAATGGTGTATGCGCCTAGCCGACTGGTATCGCCGAAGGCCGTGGCACTCAGGAGCTCGAGCGGATCAAATACCGCAAAGAACAATACGGTGGCGAAGCACGCTGTTAGGAACGAGGGCCACAGTATGGCGATGATACGCTGTGACGTGGGGATCTCCATCTGGCGACGCTCCCATTAAAGTCCTTTCTATTCGGCTGTGTCTTGAGAGAGGCTATAGACATAGGCGGCGAGCAGATGGACTTTTGATTCGCCAAGGAACTGTTGATGCGCTGGCATGCGACCCTGGCGCCCGTTAGCAATGGATTCCATGATTGCCCGTTGTGATCCACCGTATAGCCAAATTTCGTCTGCAAGGTTTGGTGCCCCGAGAGCCTGATTGCCTTTGCCCTCCATGCCATGGCACGCAACACAAAGCTGTTGAAATTTTTGTTTTCCCGCTTCGATAACACTAGCATCAGCGCTGCGACCGCTTAATGAACCCACATATTCGGCGACGTTGAATATCTCTTCTTCCTTAAGGGATGCGGACCACGGCGGCATGGCACCGATGCGTCCATTCATTATTGAGGTTTTAATATTCTCCGGCTCTCCGCCAAACAACCAGTCATGGTCACGCAGGTTGGGAAAGCCAGCAGCACCTCTGGCATCGGATCCATGACAGGTGGTGCAATAGGTGGAGAATAGCCGGGCGCCAGTTTTCATGGCTTCTTTGTTTTTGACTAAGGCCTTGAGGTCCTCTTTAGCGTATTTTTCGAATAATGGCCCATAGTCTTGGTTCGCCGCATTTATTTCCTCTTCATACTGGGAAGTTTGAGTCCAACCTAAGACCCCTTTGAATGTTCCTAGGCCGGGAAAGAGTATGAGATAGATGATTGCGAAGACAATAGTGATATAGAACAAGTTTAGCCACCACCGTGGTAGTGGATTGTTGTATTCTTGAAGATCTTCATCCCAAACATGACCCACGGTTTCGGTTTGGTCGCCTGACTTTTTACTTTCGGTGTTACCGATACATAGCCATATCAGTCCCACTATCCCGAGGCCTGTCGGAACGACGATAAACCAAGTCCAATACTGACTTGTAAAGTCAAACATCACCGTCCTCCGTTTTCGCCTTCGGGTGATTTCGGCTCATGTCGTCGTCTAACGGTATTTGGGCCGCATCCTCAAAAGATTGTTTGCGTCGGCTACTCCATGCCCACAGGATCACCCCGATAAACAAGGCGAATAACGTAATAGTCCAGAGGATATGAAACCATCTCATCACTTCACCTGCGTGTCTTAATCAAGAGGCCAAGACTTTGGAGATAAGCAATCATGGCGTCCATTTCTGTTTTACCAAGGAGCTGGTTAGGTGCCTGTTCGATGTCGTCATCGCTATATGGGTGACCAAGTGTGCGCAACACTTGCATCTTCTTCTGTATGTCACTAACGTCCAGCTCGTTGTCCGCTAACCAGGGGTATCCTGGCATGATTGATTCGGGCACAACGTCGCGCGGATTCATCAAATGCACTCGATGCCAGTCGTCGCTATAGCGTCCACCAACGCGCGCCAGGTCCGGCCCAGTGCGCTTAGATCCCCATTGAAAAGGGCGATCGTAGATAAACTCCCCCGCTACGGAGTAGTGACCATAGCGTTCTGTTTCAGCCCGAAACGGGCGAATCATCTGCGAATGACAGACCATGCATGATTCCCGGATGTAGATGTCCCGTCCTACCAACTCCAACGGGGGATAAGGCTTAAGTCCGTCGACCGGTTCGGTGGTAGATTTCATGTAAAACAGCGGCACAATCTCCACAATTCCACCGACGCTTACAACCAGGATCGTCAAAACGATCAACCACCCGAGCTTATTTTCTGCCCTTTGTTGTAATGACATATTTAAGCAGCAGCGGGTATGACTGCTTCCACCGGTTTTGCGCCCATAATCGTGCGCACAATGTTATATCCCATTATCAACATGCCAGAGAGATAGAGCAGACCACCGGCGAGGCGGATAATGTAATAGGGGTGCATAGCCTGTACACTTTCGACGAAGCTGTAAGTTAGGGTTCCATCGGGGTTCACTGCACGCCACATCAATCCCTGCATCACACCCGAGATCCACATTGCGGTGATGTACAACACTATCCCTATGGTGGCGATCCAGAAGTGGGTCTCAATTAACTTGGTGCTGTAGATCTCGCGGCCGAATAGGCGAGGGATAAGGTAGTACATCGCACCTATAGAAATCATGCCTACCCATCCGAGTGCTCCCGAGTGCACGTGACCAATGGTCCAGTCGGTATAGTGGGACAGCGCATTGACCGTCTTGATCGCCATCATCGGTCCCTCGAAAGTCGACATTCCATAAAACGAAACCGACACGATAAGAAACTTGAGGATTGGGTCGGTGCGGAGCTTTTCCCAAGCGCCGGATAGAGTCATGATGCCGTTAATCATGCCGCCCCAGGAAGGTGCCAGCAGTACCAGCGAAAACACCATTCCTAAGGATTGGGCCCAATCAGGTAGCGCGGTATAGTGCAGGTGATGCGGACCCGCCCATATATAGGTGAAAATCAATGCCCAAAAATGGACCACGGAGAGCCTGTACGAGTAGATCGGGCGATTGGCCTGCTTGGGTATGAAGTAGTACATGATCCCAAGAAAGCCTGCGGTCAAAAAGAATCCGACTGCGTTATGTCCATACCACCACTGCACCATGGCATCCTGGACACCGGCATAAATCGAGTATGACTTTGTCCACGTTACCGGGAGTGCTGCACTATTGACGATATGAAGGATGGCAATGGTGAGGATAAAGCCTCCGTAAAACCAGTTTGCGACGTAGATGTGTTGAATCTTTCGTTTGGCGAGAGTGCCGAAGAATACGATCGCGTAGGCGACCCATACCACGGCGATTAAGACGTCTATAGGCCACTCTAGCTCCGCATATTCTTTGGTGGTGGTGATGCCTAGTGGCAGCGTAATGGCTGCTGAAACGATAACAATTTGCCACCCCCAAAAGGTAAACGCCGCCAAGCCATCGGAGAACAGTCGAACATGACAGGTGCGCTGCACGACATAGTATGAAGTGGCAAACAAAGCGGAACCGCCAAATGCGAAAACGACCGCATTGGTATGTAGCGCGCGCAACCGGCTGAAGGTCAACCAGGGGATGTCAAAATTCATCACAGGCCACGCCATCTGTGACGCGATCAATACGCCCACCAGCATCCCAACGATACCCCACACCACAGTCATTAGTGCAAATTGTCGCACTACCTTATAGTTGTAAGTGTCGGTCTCGTTCATTTTGCCCCGTGGTTTCTTCAGATCCTCAGCCTGTAAATGTGGGGGCGAAGCCAATTCCCCAAAGGACGGCGGTCGCTGCAAGCAATCCGACTAGAGCCACCAATCCCACCGCCATGATCGAACTTGAAAACAGAAATCCACGTTCCGGTGGAATGTTCATCATGATGGGTACGCCGGTATAAAGTAGATATAAGGTATAAGCCAATGCCGGTAGCCCAACGATGAAGTTCAACCACAGCACCGGATAGAACTGCATGATACCGACAAGGTACAAAGGGGTGGCAGTAAACGCCGCCAGTACAATGCATTGAGAAAGCGGTTGCTTGGTTCCATAGGTCTCACTCATCCAGTGGATCAACTTGCCGATAGTAAAGACAGCAACGAGGATTGCGAGATAATAGGCCGCCGCAATCCGCAATCCGCTTTCGGTGGTTAGCTTGATCGGATCACCACCGCCGATGCGCCAACCAATCTGCGTCGTGCCGATCAATCCCGCGATAGGAGAAATTGCCCCAAGAATGACGACATAGGATAAGAGGCATTGCTTGATGGAATAGCGTTGATCGCGGATGCTCTCCCACTCATACCTTGGCTGTGTAAAGAGACCAACGACGTGTCTTAGCACCCACTAGCTCCCGTTTTTTTGGTCTTGAGTCCTTTGGTCAAGGGAGATGCTTGGTTGTGCCTTTGCGTTGGTCACGTTTGACCTGATGCTGAGGTCGTATTGAACTTGGGTGAGGGGCAGAAAGTATCTCTTTAGTGTCTCCCAGCATGGTGGGAGTGGGGACTCGGGGTGACTACTGCTACGAGGCTTATTCATTTTTGCCATCCTCATTTAGGATATCTGACCGGACAAACTCTGAACTTGATCCAGATCAATCTTCCGCTAGTGGATATCGCTAGATGCTGTGTTTGTTTGCTCGTGCGAATATCTCCGTAGCGCTGACAATGGTGTTGCCTGAGACAGATAAGGTGTAGGTTTTATCTCGGGCGGCGTTTGATCTAGATCAACTGTGGCTCGGGTTGTTGTTGGCGTAAAATATACGCTGCTCACAAATTCAGCGCTGTTATAACAAACGTACTCGCGAGATGCTGCATACCACAGCGGATCATTCGTGTTCAGTAACGCAGGAGCGGCTGACCTGTTTTCATTGTGGATTGCCTGTTCCGCCTGGCGTAGCTCTATCGGTGGCTATGCAAGAGACTCCCCGGCCGATGTGTTGCCCTGGATGCCAGTCGATCGCGCAGACGATCGTTGACTCCGGTTTGGACGCTTACTACCAACACAGGACGGCGATGCCCGAGTCTGGCGCTACGATAATTCCTGACGCGTTGCGTCAGCACCAAGTGTATGACCATCCGGATGTTCAACAAAGTTTCGTTCGCCATGAGAGTGAAAACATTTGTGAGGCCTCATTGATTCTGGAGGGGGTTACTTGTGGCGCCTGTGTTTGGTTGATCGAACACCAAGTGACAAAACTCCTCGGTGTCCAGCGTATAGAGATTAATTACTCAACACGGCGGGCACGAGTATACTGGGATCGCTCACGAATCAAGCTCAGTGAGGTCTTGCAAGAGATCAATCGGATTGGTTATGTAGCGCATCCGTATGATTCGTCCACCAGACAAGATGTATTGGAGGCGGAGCGAAAAAAATTATTGCAGCGCTTGGGGGTCGCCGGTGTCCTAGGTATGCAGGTAATGGTGCTGGCTGTGGCGTTGTATAGTGGTGAATGGTACGGAATTGAACTCGAGTTCGCGAGATTCTTTCGCCGTGTAAGTTTGATCCTCACAATACCTGTGCTGCTGTACTCGGGCCAGCCATTCTTACTCGGCGCGTGGCGGGATATCTCCAACAAGAGAGCGGGCATGGATGTGCCAATA
>Ga0224508_10001960_pt1 | contig 18017 bp, 23 predicted proteins | sample SF_Jan12_sed_USG_4_FD_170157 | JGI IMG/M metagenome (GOLD analysis project Ga0224508, IMG submission 170157) | Sediment microbial communities from San Francisco Bay, California, United States - SF_Jan12_sed_USGS_21 | ecosystem: Environmental > Aquatic > Marine > Sediment | place: USA... | reverse complement strand
GTACTTATCTCCTCATGTGGGAATATAGACATGACAGGGTTTGACATATCCTGCCTGATTTTTTGGAAGCTTTCCCGCATTGGCGGGGACGCTGCGGATACTTACGGTGCAGATGCACGACTAATTGAATTTGATATACACTACCAAAGAGATACACCAGGATCACAATCATTATTTACGAAATAACCCACCAATAGAGGAATAACAATGCAAACAGCAGAATTTGATCACAATGACTTTAACACAGGTCAACAAAGCAAGGCAGATGAGTCTTTACTTGTTAAGTTCTACATTAAGTCTGTAAAAGATAATGATGCTTCTTCTCAGGAAGGTAGGCCCATCTTTAAAGAGCGGGAATACATTGAAATCACTATTCCAGGTTCTAGGGACTTGGTTACTCGCCCAGCTAGGGTTGAGGATAAGGAAAGATTTCCAAGGCATTACGAAGCATTTCAACAACGTATAGAGATGCCTGTAGAGGGTACTCCGTTAGTTGAGTGGCCTGCTATTAATCGCAGCTTTGCTGATGAATTGGCTTTTTTGAACATTAAGACAGTAGAGCAGTTAGCTGATCTTAATGATAATTCTATGAATTTCATGGGTGCCCAGAACTGGAAGGCTAAGGCTAAGGACTGGCTTGAAGCTACTAAGGATGATGGTGTGCTGAGTCAGCTCCGTGATGAGTTGGAACTTAGAGATGTTACCATCTCTACTCAAGCAGACCAAATAGCAGACCTTGTTTCCAGGTTAGATGAGCTAGAGGCCGCCCCTAAAAAAGGAAAGTAAACTATGTCAATAACTTCCATAGATACTGCGAATAACATACTTAATCGGGTAGCGGCGGAGGTTGGCCTAGAAGTAGACTTAGATCCTTATGGGTCTAATGATAAGCATTTTATACAGATGACTTATCTACTGCAAACGTGTGGTGAAGAGCTTTGCCTTGCCTATCCATGGGAGTTCCTTACTGAGGAGCACCAGATAACTACCAGTGATGTGGATAGTGGGGACTATGCCCTACCCACAGACTTCCAATACATGATTCCCCAGACAGGTTGGGAACGGGCTAATAATGTACCACTGTTCGGCCCCTTGACTCCACAGGATTGGACTTATCTCCTAGGTCGTGACTTAGTGACTCAGACGATATACGCATCGTTCCGGCTAAAGGAAGGTCAGTTCAGTATATTCCCTCAACCACCCCCAGACGCACTAGATATTAACTTTGAATATCAGCGTAGAACGTGGGTATTAGATGTTGATGATACTACTGAAAAAGATAGTATAGCTACGGGAGCAGATAAGCCGTATTTTGATCGTACTCTGATTACTCGTATGCTCAAACTCAAGTTTCTAGGAGCTAAGGGCTTTGATACTACGGAAGCACAAGCAGATTTTAACCAGACATTTGGTTTTCTGGTAGGTAAGGATAAGTCTGGGGATATTGTCAGTGCGGGTGGGGGTTCCAGGGCATATCCTTATTTGGACACTTTCCGTAATACTGGCGACACAGGTTTTGGTGTCTAATGGTTATCGGCGTCAGTCCTGCTTCTCAAGGGTTTACCACACCTCAAAAGCAAAGTTTTAAGTCCGCGCTCTTACCTGCACCTAATCGTGGTATAGACACACGAGCAGCTATCGGGGCTATGAGTCCTGAGAACTGTATCTACGCCTATAACCTAGTACCAGAAGAATATGGGATGAAGGTTCGTTCTGGGTTTGGTGAGCACCAAATAAGCCTAGAAAGTGTGAGTGGTCTTGGTGTGAAGACAATTATACCGATTAATGGTATAACTTCAGATAAGTTATTTGCGGTTACGAATGAGGGTATTTGGGACGTTACCGTCGCAGGAGGGACTCCCACACTAGACTATACTTTTACGACGGATACCACCGCAGACGCAGGGCATGGCGTTTCTCTACACTATATTACGACAGCCGGTAATGAGCTGGTTTTCTATGCAGATAGTAAGAATGGCCTCCACACTTACGATGTGGGCACGGATACTTGGATACAGACGATTAATATCACAGGACTTAATGAGGTAGACATTGCTTTCATTACTGTCCATAAACAACGTATTTGGTTAATAGAAGAGAATGCTACGTCTGCATGGTATCTTGGTGTTGGTGCCGTCTCTGGGGCGGCAACCCAATTCTTCTTCGGTGGCAAGTTCCCCCACGGTGGAACACTCAAGGCATTGATTAATTGGTCTGTTGACGGTGGTGCTGGGGTAGATGATCTGTTAGTGGCGGTCAGTTCTACTGGTGATGTTATTGTCTATAAGGGTGCAGACCCTTCTACACTCGAGACAGCTACCGCTACGGGATGGGCTGTAGTAGGAACCTACTTTATTGGTAAGATACCAGAGGGTAGACGGTTCTTTAGTGAGCATAGTGGTGAACTATACCTTTTATCCTCTTTTGGCCTTATTTCTATGAGTGATTTGCTTAGGGGTGTAGACATTAGGAAGGGTTCTCTTAAGAGCCTCACCTACCCCATTGCTAGTCTTCTTCGTAGTGACCTAGCTGATACTGGAACTTCTTTAGGTTGGGAGCCGGTGTTTCTACCCAGTATAGGTTCTCTAGTTATCTCTTCTCCACAGGCAGCTTCTGATATTTACTTGCAGTATGTGATGAGTTTATCTGTAGAGGGGTGGGGATTTTGGCGAGGAGTACCGACAGAAGCTATTATTGAGTACAATAATACGGTGTACTTTGGAACTAGTGATAACCGAATAATGTCTATGAATGTTAATAAGGATTATGTTTTGTTAGATACTAATGATGATGATTACTTAGGTCAGTCTGTTGATTTTTCTTTATTAACCGCCTATAATGATGCAGGTAGTCCTGGAATGTTTAAGATAGGTCAGTATATACGGCCTGACTTTTTAAATGTTGCAAACCTAACTTATCAAACTCGAATGTTCTACGATTACTCTACTACAGAGATTATTTTTCCTACAGGGAACGCTACTGTTGAGGCAGGGTCTGTGTGGGATACTGCGGAATGGGACGTTGATATCTGGGGTTCTGGTGGTAGCTTTAGTTCTGAGCATGATCTTCAAGGTACTTGTAATATGGGACGTACCGTAGCGATTGCACTTAGAGGTTCCGCTGGGGATGAGGCAAGATTGGTATCCTTTGATGTAGGTTGGACTGAAGGGGGCTTTGCATGAACATTATTCCTATGGATGATGCTGGTTGGCTCTGGTTTAATAGTAAGCTCCCTGTATTGGCGGTTGAAGATTCTTGTGGATTTTTGGCTCTCTCGGACTCCGGTGACTATATCGGAGGTTGTGTCCTTGATAACTGGACAGACACCAGTGTTCAAGGACACTTTTTAATTGAAAATCCATTAATTATTCGTAGTAAGTTTCTGCATGTCATAGGAACTTATATATTTGAAGAACGGGGTAAGAAGCTAGCCTATGCCCTGATTCCTGGTGACAATGAAAAGGCGTTGAAGTTTAACTCCCACATTGGATTCACTGAAGTGGCTCGTTTAAAGGGTGCTTTTAAAGAAGGGGTAGACTGTGTTATACTGGAGCTTAAGAAGGAAAACTGTGTATATTTACTGGACGAGGTTGCGTAATGGGTAAGAAAAGCTCTTCACCACCTGACGTAGTTGGTGCTGCGGAAACAGAAGGTGAATATAGCCGAGAAACGGCTAGGGACGTAACTTACGCTGACCGCCCAGATCAGTATGGGCCGCTTGGCAATGTTCGCTGGGGTACGGAACAAGTAATAGACCCTGCTACGGGTGAGAAAACGACCAAGTGGACTCAAAACCAAACACTTGATCCAAGGTTGCAAGGTAGCTTAGATAATAGCCTTGGTATGATGCAAAGCAGGGGGGATTTAGCCGCTACGTTTGATGATAGAATTGCTAATGAAATGGGCACGGCCCCGGAGTGGGGACAGTTCGGTGATGTGGTAGGTTTTGACCCTGCTAGTCAGCGGCAAGCTGCTGAGGATGCTGCCTATGGTAAAGCCACTGCTCGTTTAGGAGATAGGTTTGGGGACTCTAGAGAGCAAATGGAGATTAGGTTGCGAAACCAAGGTTTAGCTCCTGGTGACCAAGCCTACGATGCTACGGTTAAGAACTTTATGCAAGGCAAGAACGATGCTTATGAGCAAGCCCAGCTTGGCTCTGTTGCAGAGGGTAGGCGAGAGGTAGCTACTTCACTATCAACTAACGAGCGAGCCAATGCACTGCGTGATAGGGAAATTCAGGAATACTTGGCTAAGAGAGGCTTCAGCCTAAGTGAAGCTAATAGACTAACTGAAGGTCAAACTCCACAAGACCTTTCTAATATTGTTACCGGAGGATCAGCGTAATGTTATTTCAGCCGTTTAAGAAGGCTACCAGACCAGAAACTCCTGGATACGTACATGCAGAGATTTCAAGAGCTAACCATGAAGCACTGGCTAAGAATCGAGAAAACACACTTCGTAGCCAGAATCTCCTTGGTGGTGCGGAACTATACAATGCGGGTATGGGGGATCGTTCTCCCATAGCAGACGCTATGTTTGGCCCAGAAGAAGCAGCGATAGCAGAGACAGCAGCTTCCACGGTTCCTGGTCTTGCTGCTGGCGCTAGTCCTGTTGGACTCAGTGCTAGTGCGGCAGGCGGTGTCGGCGCGGCAGGTATCACCCCCGCTGCTGGAACTGCCGCTGCTACCCCAGCCGCCACTGGAGCCTTGGCCTCTCTTGGTCCAGCTGGATGGGCTGCTCTGGCCGGTATGATGTTGATGAACATGTAGGGGATGACAATGGACTTAGCGGCTCTTCAGCAAGCTCTATTAAGAAATCAACAGGCTACCCAGCAGCTACCGGCTATGGATGAGCAATTTGCTCAAGCCCAAGTTCTGCGGGATAGCCCTGCACCCCAGATAAATCAGTATGGTACTGTTTCCCCATTCTCTATCATAGCTAATACGATCAATAAGTCAAGGGGCCGTAAGGACATTCGTGAAGTGGGTGCTAGGCGTGAAGCTGCTAGGGGTACTGTGGCGGATACAGATGCTGCATTGAAAGGTAACACCTTGAAGATGGCTATGGACAAAGCAGCATTAGATGAGTCTAATGTTAATAGCCAGATTGAGTCTAGGTCTGCTCTTAATAAGACAAGAGAAGCTGAAGAAAAGAGGAAAGCTGCTGAATCTAAGAACTGGAAGAGTAAGAAAGGTGAGCTCTATACTAATATTAAGGGGGATAAAATAGATGTTTATCTTAATGAAAAAGGAATGCCTGTAGATGATAGAGGAGAACCTATTCCCCAAGGATTCTATCCAGTAGAGTCCTCTAGTGGTGGGCGCACTGCGTTCAAGGCTCCTCGTAGTAAGTATCTTAAAGATCTTACAGGTACTGCGAATACTATCAACAAGTTTAATGAGTATGTCTTGCAACCGTTTAAACCCGAGTATATCCAGCCCACTGGTGTCGGTACAGAGATTCTAAACAAAACATTGATAGGTGCTTCCAGGGCGGATCTCTTAAAATACGCTGCTAGCCCAGATTTTGATGAACAGGCTCAACAGTCTGCTATGTGGTGGGCTAATCTGAAGATGATTTATGAATTACCGCTCAGGCACGAGATATTCGGTGCTACACTGACTAATAATGAAATGAGTGAGTGGAAGGATGCAATTAACCTTCTGAAAGGTATGCCGCCTGAGATGGCAAGGCAACGAGTTAACCAGCTATACGATCAACTCAGAGATGACCTCGCAAGCTATGTTACAGTGCAGCGGAAGTCAACACCTGACAATGGTGACTATGGGCATTTGTATGATACTTATGATCATATCATGGGTATCGCAGGTGGTGGCTACGATCCAGAGAAAGGATTGTATAGTTACGGAGAACGAACAGACCCTGTAGCGAACCCAGACGTGTCTACACCTACCGCTGCTCCCCCAGTTCAACCCGTTCCGCTGTCCCCAGAGGTAGCAACCAAGTACGGTGAGATAGTACAGGGTATGGACGCTACAGACAGGGCTGCGTTTGATGGTCTTACTCCTATGGAAAAACGCCTTGTATTGGATGACCTATATAATAGTAGGAATACCATGAATGAGTGATGTTCTAGACGCCATTAAAAGAGTTAAGCAACCGAAGAGTTCGGTTATGCAATCTATTGATAGAGTTAAGTCTAATAGAAATGCTGATTCTACAAAGACCTTCTCTAAGCCTGTATGGGATCCTAATGCTCCCCTAGACCTGCTTGAAGGGACTAGCACTTATGACAAGTTCATGGCGGGTGTAGGTAGGGGTGCGACAGGTATGCTAGAAGGCGCTATTAACATGGTAGGTGCTGGGGATCTAGTTAAAGACTTAACGGGCTTTGATGCTACTGATGAAGGTATACAAGAGAGTAAAGAGCTCTGGTCACCGCTGTCTAAAACTACCAGTGGGAGCGTAGGGCAGTTCGTAGGGGAAGTTGCAGCGTTGGCTCCACTGGGCTTTGTTGGCAAGGGCGCTCAGGTTGGCTCAGGGCTGTTAAAAAGCAAGGGTATGCTACCCACGGTAAGTAAAGTTCTTAGCTCCAGGGCGGCACCTGTTGTTACTGAGGGTGCTCTTGCTGGGGCAATAGCGGCTAACCCTAATGAGAGAGAATTTGGTGCTGCACTAGGAGCAACGACAGCAGGGGCTTTGAATTTGACTAGGGCAGTACTCGGTCGTACCTTTAATAGAGGATTAGTAAAAGAGAACCCTACTGCTAAGAAATTAACAGAGATGATCAAGGAACAAACAGGTAGAGACACCTTTATTCCTTTGCGCCAAGCTAGAGCACCAGAGGGTGGTACATTATCAGATACCGCTACGGCTGTGATGAACTTGGGTGGTATGCTCCCCGCTGCTAGAGATAAGCTAACTCAGCAATCCGGTAACTTAGCAATGGATGCTTATGAGATGAATCTCAGGCAAGCACTCAATCCTGTTAAAGGTAAGATTGCAGCGAAAGTTCTGAGGAAAACTAAGGGTGATGTACAAATGGCTCTTGATATGGGCAAACGTGGGCCGAACACTAGACAAGACTCTAAGGTCTTGCAGAATATATTGAGTGATACTACACGACCCAGTATGATGGGACAGTATACACCGACTCAGCTTTATAATACTGCCCAGAAAACCGCAGTAAGAAGAGGACAAGAGGCAAGCCAAGGTTCATTTCGTGAAACTGCAAAGATTATGGCAGAAATACTTGAGAAACCATCCTCTAAGTCTGATGTTGCTACTCGTGATGTATATCATACACTTGGTAATCAGATGGGTGTTCTTCCAGGCGTAGCTCCGGGACTAAGTTCCTTTATAGGGAGCGAGGGTTTGCAGAAATTTATGATGGGTAATCTTGGTGCCCAGAAACTATTACAAAAAGCACTGAAGACTGGAGCTGTTCAACCTGTACTCGAAGTATTCAGAGCTATACAAAGAACAATGGCTGTTCAGCCTGTGGTACAGGATGAGTTATATGTTAATCAGGCAGCAGATGCTTTAAGAGGAAGAGAATAATGGCTAGAAATGGTAGTGGAACTTATACTTTACCGCTCTCCGCTGTAGTTACAGCGACTACAATCACAAGTGCATGGGCGAATACAACCACAGACGATATAGAGACAGAACTGACTGATTCTCTCTCCCGTTCTGGCAAGGGTGGTCTCTCCGCCTCTATACCGAGTGATGTCGGTTGTACAGGAACAGTGAATCCAGAGGGTGATACTTCAGCAGGCGATAATTCCGCGTTAGGGTATACATCAGTAGACGGTGCTATCCTTACTGGTCAAGGTAGTACGAACGATGTTACCATTAAGAATGATGCTGATGCGATTGCGATGCGTGTTCCTACTGGAACAATAAACCCTGTATTCCCAGGAGCGGTGACTGTGACGGGTGGGGTTACAGGCGATGTTACAGGCGATGTTACAGGCGATGTTACAGGCGATGTTACAGGCAATTCTGATACCGTAACAACGAATGCAAACCTTACAGGTGATGTTACCTCTGTAGGGAATGCTACTACTTTAACAGTGGATGCTATTACCGGTCAGACAGCCCTTACTTCTGGCCTTGCCAGCACAGACGAATTGCTCGTCAATGATGGCGGTGTTATTAAGCGCATGGATATCAGTGTGCTGGAAGACTTTTTTTATCCTGCTCAAGCAACAGGACATATTCGCGCAGGCAATACACAGATTCTTGATGGTAATACAGCTACAACAGCATTTGATCTCGATGCCAATATAACTGAAAGCACTTTTGAAACTGTTGGGCCAACAGGGTCAGGTGCTACAAATATACTATCAGATATGGACGAAATTCCATCTACCGGGACCATAGTTATGTTTGATTGCTACATAGAGCTTATAAGTAGTGGTGCATCCCCAGCCGAACTTGCGGTTTATGCTTGTAAAGGCGATGTAAGTCCTTCAGTTAATCAGGAGAGAAATACAGTTGCTCGTTTTGTGAATGATCCTGGTGTTTCTGGTCAAGAATATAAGACTTGGACAAGAGTGTTTATCCCGTTGGATTCTAGTCAAATATTTAAACTTACTTGGACGATGAATAATGAGACTGGCGGGAGCGGGATAAAATTTTATTACCGTGGATTTATGACTGACTAATGGGTGACATCAGTAAAAATTTCTGGCGTAGTGAATTCACATGTAATTGTGGCTGCGGACAAGACACAATAGACGTTGAGTTAATCACCGTATTACAGAGACTGCGAGATCACTACAAGGTACCCGTCACTTGTAATTCGGGTAATCGTTGTGTGGAGTATAATGAAGTAGTGCAGAAAGCGTTCAAGCCTAACTATGTTCCTTACAGTAGTAGGTCTACACACATGGAAAGCAAAGCATCAGATACAGAAGTCGCAGGGATAAAGCCGAGTAAGGTTTATAAGTTACTAGATAAATGGTATCCTGGTCGGTTTGGTTTAGGGAACTACACAACATTCACTCATATTGATGTAAGACGAATTAGAGCGAGGTGGTAAGAATGAAATATAACTACGCAGTATTCTATTTGACAATGCTATTATTGATTGGCTGTGCGGGGATGCCCAGCCCAGAAACGAATAACGAACGACTAGCTTTAATGGAAATCAGCTATGGTACACTGCTTGACAAGGCTACGTTGTATGCAGATGAAGGTAGACTGACCCCCGACCAAGGGGAAGAACTAAGCGATACCTTTAAGAATATTGAAGCATCAATGGTCGTAGCAACAGCAGCCCTTGACGCAGCAGACCAAATCGAGTTCGACAATAATGCGGCTAATGTGACGCTAGCCTTACAGTCTGTTCGAACTCTCTTAGCGGGGATAACCGATGAGTAACATACTATTAGCGATGGATGCCGTGATAGCCATGATGGAGATCACAGCCAAGTACAATCAAATGATATCAAGGGCCAGGATTGAAGGCCGTGATATTACCAAAGCAGAACTTAGAACTTTGCGAGACGAAAATAAGCTCAAGCGAGCTGTCTTCGAAGCAAGGAGACCACAGTGAATACCCTTATCGGTGCATTGGTGGCAGCGTTGGTTCTTTTCATGTCGAGCATGGTGACATTGTTCACCAATGACCCAACCCTTGAGTTTAGTCAAATCTCAACAGCGGTGTGGGTCTCTATCGTAGGGGGTGCGGCAGTGGCGTTCTTAAAGGATTATCAGTCTCTTAGTACCCGTAGAGTAATCAATAACTTCACAGGCACAGGGGATGGTGGCGGTGACATTTAGTGGCGGATTCATTCAAGGATTTTGTAGCAAAATGGAGCCAACCTACACTGTGGATAACGATGATAACATCAGTTATCTACTTCATCATTTGGTTGGTGCAGCTCAATGTGGCAACAGTAGACGGTGCTGCGGAACGTGCAACCATGCTCCAGGAAATAATTGAGATGCGCCGAGAGAATTATAATCAGGCGATTACACAGGCTAAGATGCTAAGTGTTCTTGAGCAATTGGTACGAACACAAAATCAATTAGAGACTCGTATGACGCGTAATGAAGGCTGGATTACCGATAATTCTAATCATCGGCATAAGTAATGCGGTTGTACAGATATAATAGGTGTGGTAAAATTCTTAACAGAGGTATATGATGAGTGAACTAAATTTAACAGAGTACGTGAGTAAAGATAAGATAGAGCCTGCACCTGTACAAGTTCTTGAGTATTCTGACTCCCCTACTCAAAGTAAGCCCTTTCTCAACAGCACTAAGTTTATTCGTCTATTGGCGAATAGTGACTGTTTTCTTTCATTTGGCCCCGACCCGGAAGCTGGAATAAACTGTACCCTGTTGGTGGGGGGTGAGACAGAAGTGTTCGGTGTGATTCCTGGTCATAAATTATCGGTGGTGCAAGCATGATCTACTCAAACAAAACATTGGATGCAGTAGCCGTTCTCTTTACTGCACTTAACGATATCTCAGGTAACAAAGGTTCTTTTAAGGAGAACCATGATAAGCTGACCAAGGGTATTAAGGACCAGAAAGCTGCAACCACTAAGCTGAATAAGGCTAAGAAGGATGCGGATGCTGCGACCGCTGCCCTAGCTGAAAAGGAGACTGAAGTAGCTGCTGCACAGAAGAAGGCTGACACTGCCAATAGGAAGGTAGTGACGGATAAGGATGATCTTAAAGTGCAGAGAGCTGAGTTGAAGCAGTTAAAGGCTGAGCAAGAGAGCGAGGCAGTTGAACTGGCAGAGCTCAAGGAGATGGTTAATAAGCGCAAGGTTGACTTTGAAAAGCACGTAGTTGCGAAGCACAAAGCAATTGAAAAGCGCGAAGCTGCCCTAGCCGCTAAGGAAGCCCATGTAGATCAAATCATGGCAGCGATCAAGAAGGCTGGCTAATGTGGTTAGTTGACGGCGATACAGCACATAGTTGTCTCCCTAAGAATGGGACACACTCCCTGCGCTTGTTCTTTGGGCAGAAGCCCGTCGTCAGTAACAATGGTGTAAAGAATATCTCTGAGAGAGTAGGGTGGATACGTCACCCGATAGATCGCTTACGTTCAGCCTACTCTTATTCCAGGGCCACTAATGATCAAGGGCTGGCTATCCATACCGAGTATGCCATTGTTAAGCTCGGTGGAAAGAGCGAGGAGATGCCTGACCAGCTAACGAGCTGGGAACGGTTTGTAGACTTCAGTTTAGATGAAGCTAAGAATCCACATTGGAATTGCCAAGTCGATATGCTAACCACGGCACACGGACAATTTCTCCCCACCGTTGTTCATAGGTTTGAAGATATATCCAAGCTCTGGCATCTGTACTACGATGAGCCACTGGCCCATAAGAATAAGATACCAGCAGAGGAAGTAAACACTAATTATCGTAAAGTTGATTTAGCTAAGCGGTATTCAGCGGACTTTGACCTTTGGATGGATCTACGGGATGCAGCATGAAGATTACCCGAAAAGGTTACTATACGATTACCGGTCCAGGTGGTCTGTTGACCAAGCCCGATGGCAGTACTCGGCAATCAACCAACAGGGATGATTGTTATGAGTATATTACCCAAGATGCTGAGAACCAAGAAAATGTATTTGACCCTGAATCATGGGATCCAGAATCATTTGACTTTGATTCTTTGTCCCCAGAAGCATTTGTTTACCGCATCCACCCACCGGAGTATGAGGTAGTGGCAACGATAACTGTACATGGTGATACTATACGAGTATCAGACTATGACCCTATTCAGTTCACTTTTATTGATGTAATCGATGTTCTTACTAGTACTGAACAAATATCTAATGAAGTACAGATACTCGGTATAAATACAGCTTCTCCTATTTCTGTTACTGGTGGAGGGTATAATATAGATGATACAGGGTGGACTACGTTGCCTGGATTCATATCTCCTGGAAGCATGGTTAAAGTTCGCCATGATAGTTCGGATACTAGTGGTATGGATACCGACACCACCCTCACCATATACGGCGTATCCGGCACCTTCTCCTCAACAACTATAGCAAGCGCAACTTCTTATGATGACTATTATGCGCGTGTTCCATTTGCAATAGAGCAACCCACTGCACCTGTAATCACACAACCAGAGGTTAATATAACAACAACTGGTTCGCAGGCTGGGACAGATATTCAGAATGCACTTGCCACTCCCGGCACAAAGGTAATTGTCCCCAATAGTGCTGGTAATGTTGGTTCATTGTGGCTCGGCGGCGTAACAGATTGTGAACTTGAAATGGGGCTGAGCGTAGTCGTGTCTCAGATTGTGATGGGTAGAACATCTGGCGCTGTTGACGATCCTACCGTTCGCATGAAGGTAACAGGCGGAAATATTGGCTATCTTCGTCTTTATTACGATTGCACTGACATCATCATGGATGGATGTATTTTTGAGAATGACCAAGGATTCGGAGTCAGTGGTCAGACCGAGATGTTCCGTTTCGCAAATTCATCAGCATCGTCTTATTTGAATCGATTTCTTGTCATTAATAGTATGTGTAAGCTATTCGCTGATCCGCAAGCCTCGTTCAATCTCGGCGCATTCGCTCGTAATGTGATGTGGGCAAACAGTAATTTTAGCAACTCAGGAAACACTGTAAACGCTTGGGGATGGCGTCTTGGAGGGGCGACAAATTGGGCTTGGCTTGACTGCGCGGCTTTAGTTGCAAGCCATAAAATGGTTCGGACAGATTCAGACCCTGTTACTAATTTGTTTATCGATGGCGGTACATGGATGCGCGAGGATAGCACTAATCCTGATGCGTGGGCGCAGATAATCAATTCCCCAGTAACGGGTGTTACTATTCAAAATCTCGATTGTTGGTTTGCAGAAAGTGGCACAGACGCTATTCGAGTCGGTTTCGGTTCGGGGTCAAACAACGGAACATGGACAATGAGGGACATTAATTTTTACGCGACTAACAGCAGCGTTGTGAGTAATGCTGTGCTAAATTCGGCAGAAGGGGCTGCGGGTAGTGGAACTCCAGATTACGGAGGAAGTTCAGGAACGCACACATACACCTACAACGTCCCAACAACACTGCCGAATGACCAGTGGCGAAATCTTCCTGACCTGCCGAATAACGGCAACCCAGAAGCATTAAGTTATCCATAGGAATAAAACATGGCAGTAACATTATCAAATACTTATCTTGGGGATGCTGGCAGTAGTTCTACGGACGTATCCGCAACCAGTGTCGTTGTCGCAACGGGCGAAAGAATTATAGTCGGATTTCAGACGGCGGTTGTCGGTAGTGACGCTGTAGATGTAACATCGGTTGATTGGGGTGCTGATACGGCTGTAGGAACGCTTGTAACAAGCTCAAATATTAGTGCTGCTACTGTAGGTGCAATGGAGATATGGGAAATTGCTGCACCCGCTGTTGCTACGAGAACATTAACCGTTAATTACGATACGGCTGAAGCAACTTATGTAACCGTCTGGGTAGTAGCGGGCGCTGATGCTGCCACTGATGTTGCTACATTGGTAGGCTCAAGCACTACCGCCCATGAGGTAACAGTCTCAAACACGACTGACGATGATTTTATTCTTGGGATGTTTTGTATCTCCGCAAGTAACAACGGATTTCTCGCTGGTGAGGGGATTACTGCCCATCAGGACTTAACCTTTTTGAAGTCTGGAAGTAAAGACGGTGCTGATGGCACAACGGGCCGTTTCGGGGCAAGTTCAAACTCAGCACGAGATAGCCTTGTATCTGCGGTTCGCATTCCAGACGCAGCAGGCACATCCATCCCAAAAATTAGACAACACCCTCTCAAAGGTCCACTAGGAGGGCCAATATCATGAAATATATACACCCAGGAGCAACGGAGTATTTTTACTTTCATTCGTTTGATAGTAATGATCCCTCTGTATCTACCACTATATCAGGGTTTGCATTAGCAGATATAAAGATATTTAAGGATGGAGGTACAACCGAACGAGCCAGTACCTCAGGTTTCACTTTACTAGACACTGATGGGATAGACTTTAGTGCCGAGACTGGTATCAACGGTATCTCTATTGATTTCTCAGATAACACCACGGCTGGCTTCTACGAATGTGGACACCACTACTCTATTGTGGTCGGTCCTATTACGATTGATGCAGGTACGGTGAATTTTGTACTTGACCAGTTTCGTATTGGTTACGAAGGTGCTATACTAAACACCAGTATCGCCACGTATACGTCAGCGATTAGCTTTACACTAAGTGAAGGCAGTACCCAAAACGATGCTTACAACAGGTATACGATGATTGCACATGACTTAACCACGGCTTATAATATTCAGCACAGAACGGTCAATGATTATGTGGGTGCCACTAAGGAGCTTATCGTGGATGGAGACCCTGGGATATTTACGATGGCGGCGGGGGATAGTATTTCATTGTTCGCCCCTAATAGTATGACTGGTGCAGTCGGGCAGAACCTTATCGGTGATGGTTCATCAGGAGATAAGATAAGAGCATGAGCAATTTAGTCGCAAAATCGGGTAACGGTACTTTCGTGGCTACATTCATTGTTAGAGACAAGGATGGTAAGCCCAAGTTCACCGACCCAGACAACGTGCCCGAGAAAATTCTCGAGCATTTAACAGATTCCGATAAGGAATACTTAGAAACCTTAAAGCAGGAGAAGTAAAATGGCAGTAACTCACGTAACAGCAACTCGCAATGCGATTTCCGATGCTGTACTTGTAGCAGTCGGTAACAGCGGTCAGTTGACTGGCAGGAGTTCAGGTGATGCTGAGATTTTCACCTGCACCCTCCCCACTACTTCTGGAACTGTAGGTGCTACTGACTTGACTTTTGGTACGTTCAGTGATGATACCAACGCAACCGGCGGGACAGTAGCTCATCTGAGAATAGAGAACAGTGGTGGTACCGAAATATTCCGTTTTGTTCCTGGTGACATTACCATTAGTTCAACGGTCATCGCAGCATCTGATACAGTTCAATGCTCTAGCTTGGTATATCAGCCCCCCGCTTAATTTCATGGGAGGCCCACATGCCCTGTCTAGGGAACGGCAATGATCATTGCTGCTATATAAAAGGAAGTGAATGCAAATTCCTTATTCGCGACTATGTGGATGAGAACGGGCATTTTCGTAAGTGGGCCTGTTCTCTCAGAGCAGAGCTTGGTAATTGGAACAAGGTACTAACAGATCCTCGTTACATAAAAGACGTAAAGGGTTCATGGCGTAAAGGAATCAACTGTAGAGATTGGCCTGATAGACGCGGGGTGAATGCTGACTACTGTTCTAAGTGTGGGGTCAACCCTCACCTGAAACATGGTAACTACGTCTAATGGCGACATGGGACATCACCGTACCGGCAGGCAGCGCTCAGGGCGATGGCGCTAGCGGTAGCCAAGCAATAACAGAACCGGGAGACTTTGATGCTAAAAGCATTACCGATGTCTCGGTAGTCGGCACTCCCACTGTTACCTCTGACGGCACCTCCGATGATACCATTGGTGTTCGCTGGAACATCGAAACCTCCACTGGAACGGATATCTGGGGCGGGGTTGGTAGTGACGCTGCATCAGCTTGTTCTGCATCGCTTGGCGATAGTGTCTCCAGTGACACCATAACGGATGGTAGCGCCCCTTCTCCAGCACCAGGGACGGCAGTTGCGGCTGACTGGGACCAAATAGCCTATCTAGTCAACTACAGTAAAAGTGGTAAAGACGACAACGAGACCGTTTCATGGTCTGCCTTTACCATCAGGGTTACTTATGAAAATGCTCCCATTACTCTCTCTGGTACAGTTAGTTCTCAGTCAGCAACGCTGACCGGTACTGTTGAGCGGGTTATCACTAGCTCTGGTACTGTCACTTCCCAAGCAGCCACGATGGGGGGTACTAGTGATGTTAATAACTTCACCACCATAACCAGCTCAGGCACAGTATCTTCTCAAGCTGCCACTCTCACGGGTGATGTTGGTGTGCCTAACATCAGCTTTGATGGTCAGTCATGGGACAGCCAATCATGGGATCCTGACTCATGGTCAATGACTCTCAGTGATACGACCCAGACCCTCTCTGGTACAGTAGCCAGCCAAGCAGCAACGCTAACAGGAACAGTTGAGAGAGTCGTAACTCTATCTGGTACAGTAGCCTCCCCCGCTGCTGGGTTGACAGGTGCGATAGAGCGAGTAGTAACTCTGTCTGGCACAGTATCCAGCCAAGCATCTGCTTTGACAGGTAATGTCACTAACTTTACCATCATCACTTTATCAGGTACAGTAGCAAGTTCAGCAGCGGCGGTGACCGGCAGTGTTGAACGCGCCGTGGTGTTATCGGGTACGGTAAGTTCAGCGGTCGCTACACTGACTGGTGTAGTAGAAAGAGTTATCACAGCTAGCGGTAGTTTATCTAGCCTCCCCGCTGCGGTTACGGGCTCAGTAATAAGACGGGTAAATCTTAGTGGGACAGTCGTTAGCCCCGCTGCGACTATAACAGGCAACGTCACCAACGCTGTATCTATATTCGGTACAGTTCAAGCACAAGCAGCTACACTCACTGGCACAGTAGACAGAGTTATTACCAGCTCGGGTACTCTGGCTAGCCAGAGCTCGGGTATCACTGGTACAGTAACAAGACAAGTAAATCTCTCAGGCACAGTATCTAGCCCATCGGCTACTCTTACTGGTACGGTAGACAGGGTAATAATTTTATCAGGCACAGTATCTAGCCCATCGGCTACGTTAGCTGGTACAGTCACTGTCGTTGGGTCAGTCACTATCTCGGGTACAGTAGTTAGCCAGAGCGCAACATTGACCGGTGCAGTTGAACGAATTATTACTAGTTCAGGCACAGTACAGGTTCAAGCAGCTACGCTGACTGGTGCAGTAGAAAGAGTTGTAACTCTTTCTGGTACTATCAGTTCTTCTGCTTCTTCTATATCTGGGGTAGCTACTGTAATTCGTGCATATTCCTGGGATGGGTTATCCTGGGATGATGAGTCGTGGGACCCTGATAGTTGGTATATATCTCCTTCAGGTGAGTATCTTTCTGGTGTAGTGACCTCCCAAGCGGCGGGTATCACTGGTAACATTCTTAATAAAGTTCAGATCTCCGGTACTGTACAGGCTCAGGCTGCTGATGTTAGCGGGGCGGTAGAACGGGCAGTTGTTCTCTCAGGTACCGTAGTACCTGGAGACTCCACACTAAACGGCTTCATTTATAGACAATCAAACCTTAGTGGTACTGTACAGGCTCAATCATCTGGTATCAGTGGTACTGTATCTGATGTACTAAAGACCTTATCAGGCACAGTACAAGCTCAGTCAGCAGATATATCTGGTACAGTAGGGAGGACAATAAAGCTCGGCGGTGCCCTCTGGGATGAGGCTAAGTGGGACGAGGGTGTCTGGGATAGTGATTCTCTCCCAGCACAGTCTGCGAATATCTCAGGTAGTGTTGGGGTTGACAATAGTTCTTTTGATAAAGATAGTTGGGATAGCGAATCATGGTCTACAGACTCATGGTCTTTGGGTGAGTCTCCCTCAGTTACAATAACTGTAAACGGAACTCTCCATTCCTCTGCCTCGTTTATCTCCGGTACTGTTACCTTAGAGAACTACGAAACATTATCTGGCACTATAGCTGCTCAGTCTTCTATTATCTCTGGTAGTGTTCTTAAAGTAATTACTTTATCTGGTACAATCTCCGCTGGAGATGCTGACTTAGTTGGTGATAATATAGTTAGCTCTGATAGTGCTACTATCACAGGTGGTATACAGAACTTTATAGCCCCTACGAAGTCTCTATTTGGTATTGTCCAGTCTCAAGCACCTACTCTCACTGGTGCAGTACAAGGGGTGGACATCTTAAGTGGTACAATATCTTCTAATGGATCTATTATCGCTGGTGTTATCAACCTTACCACTACCATCAGTGGGACTATACAAGCCCAGTCTGCTACTATAGATGGTGATGTTGGTGATGATATACCCCCCGTTGGAGCGTATACTAATCTTATGGATGCTATCCGCGGGGCTACTACTGGGGATAGTGTTAATGATGGACT
>Ga0224508_10001959_pt1 | contig 18018 bp, 14 predicted proteins | sample SF_Jan12_sed_USG_4_FD_170157 | JGI IMG/M metagenome (GOLD analysis project Ga0224508, IMG submission 170157) | Sediment microbial communities from San Francisco Bay, California, United States - SF_Jan12_sed_USGS_21 | ecosystem: Environmental > Aquatic > Marine > Sediment | place: USA... | reverse complement strand
CCGCAATTGTGCCCGCTGCTTTAGCGCGTGATGTGAAGTCAGGTGGCCTCCCTGAAAAACAGAGGCAGTCGCGTAGTCCAGGTTGTCGGGAATCGGGATGACTGCGGCGGCAGGTGCGACCGCCTCTTCGGCCATTCCACCCCAGAAGATGGTCGCCATGACGCGCTGGCCGACGTCCAGGCCTGTGACTTCTTCGCCGGTCTCTATAATCTCGCCGGCCACCTCACCGCCCGGAAAGAACGGCAACGGCGGTTTTTGCTGGTATTTTCCCTCGACGATCAGGATGTCAGGAAAATTCACGCCGCAGGCGTGCACGCTGATCCGGACCTGCCCGGCCGCCAACGGAGGCGACTTCACGTCCTTCAGTTCGAGCGATTCGACCGGCCCGAAGTCTGAGCAAACGACGGCTTTCATTGGTGTTGGCTCCTGTCAAAAAAAAACGCCGGGCATCACATTCAGCGATGCCCGGCGCGTCCGGGGGGGACCTTAGAAGCGGAAGACGCCTTCGACGGTTACCGTGCGACCAATGCTCAGGTTCCTGAACTGGTTGCCGGCGATGACATAGGCGTGCTGTATGGTCATCTCGTCGCCGAGGTTTCGGCCATTGACTCCGAGCTCCCAACGTCCGTCTTCAGAAGCCAGCGCGACACGCGCGTCGACTTTTGTGAAGGAATCCTGTGTTGAGAAGAGAGCTTGCGTCGGTTGTACGAAGTACTCATCCGAGTAATAGACCGAAGCCGCTGCCTTCAGGAGCATGTTGTCCGTGATATTCGACTCCCACATTGCGCTGAGATTGAACTCGAGATCCGGTGAGCGTTCGAGCTTCTCGCCAGCCTGGTTCTCGTTCGCTGCGTTGCCCGTACCGACACAGTCATCGTTCTTCGGCGTGCCATCCGCATTTTGAACGCACGACGCGCCTGCAAAGTCATCGTACGTGGCGTCAATCCACGCGATCGACGAGGACAGCCGTAAGTTATCGGTCGCCTGCCAGGTGAGTTCGACCTCGGCGCCATCGACGGTTGCCTGACCCGCATTGCCGATAACGAAGGACGTGCCGTTGTAGTTGGACGTCTGCAGGTTGGTGAACTCAGTCGTGAATATGGCTGCGTTCAGGTTCGCGACTCCGCCACCCAGCGACGACTTGAAACCAAGCTCCCAGCTCTCAGCTTCCTCGTCTTCGAAGTCGAAGATCCCGTTTCCCTGGTTGAGGGTCAGGCCGTTCGCGATGTCGGCTTCCGTAATCGTCGACATACCCACGAACTCCTGCAGGTAGGCAGTATCACCCTCCCTTGCCCACAGCTGGTCGCCGAGATCAGGGTCATTGGCTTTCATTCCGCCGGCCTTGGAACCCTGCGCGTAAACACCATAGATCATCGTGTTGTCATTCAGGTCATATTGCAGCCGCAGCGATGGGTCGAAGCTATCGTCGTCGCGCTTCTGGAAATACAGGTACTCGCGGTCTTGCCCGAAGAATCCGCCGTTTGTGCGAGTCGGGTCAAAAAACGTCGTATCCGAGAACAGGAGTGGCCAGGATGTGCCCACACCGTCTTGTTCCTCGTCGGTGTAGCGCAAGTCAAAATAGGCCCGGAAGCGATCCGAGATGTTCCAGGTCAGCTGGCCATACACTGAATATGCGTCGCTTTCCCGAGCAAAATTCCGGCTCATGCCGACGGGCGACGTGGGGTGAACCAGGAAGTGCAGGAAGGGAGGTAGTGCGCCAATCCAGAAATCTCTCGTGAAATCCGATGCCTGGGACGTGGTCAGATCAGAGTTCTGGAACCAGATACCCGCGATGTACTCGAACGTCTGATCGGTTGGAGATAGCATGCGAAGTTCAAAGCTGGTCTGATCGAACTCGTCACTGAGTGCCGTATTCAGGATACGCGCAGGGAAGCCGTCTACATCAAGGAACCAGTCACTTTCGTATCTCGAGTAGCCGAAAATCGCTTTGAAGTTGTGACTCCCGATTTCGGTGTCCAGTGACAGTGTGGCGGACGTCCAGTCGTAATTGTAAAAGTCTTCCTTCTCCACGCCCGTACTGACGCGGCGTACGTCGTCACTGGCGTACTCCGGAGTTGGATCGCCCGATACGGCCTCATGGTTAGGGTTCGCCTGGACCAGCTGGTTATTTCGCCCAACCGTTTCGGACTCGCCATTTTCCAGCTTCAGGTAGATCGACGTCGCGTCGCTAACGTCAATCTCGAAGCTCGCGCGCATAGCGGTGATTTCCTTGTCGCCGTCGCTCGTCCCTAGCCAGGTGTTGTCCGTGTAGCCGTCGAGATCTTCATGCTTCAAAGCCACGCGCGCGCGAACGCTGTCCGACAGAGGGCCGGAAAAATAGGCGCTCGTGGTAAAACCGCCGTGTTCCGTCTCGGTTCCGAACTTGATACCAGCGTCAAACTCGTCTGTCGGCCTGGCAGTAATCGCGCTGATGGCACCGGCGATCGTGCTCTTGCCGAATAGCGCCCCCTGCGGGCCGCGGGCCACCTCGATTCGCTCGACGTCAAGGAACGCGGACTCCATGCATTTGCCGCGGCCGCAGTAGACGTCATCGATGTAGATCGGCACCGACGAATCGAACGCCAGGTTGGTGATGCCCGAGCCAAGCCCGCGAACTCGTACAGCCCAACTGCCGAAGGTCTGCTGAACCTGAAGGCCCGGCACGAAGCTCTGTAGATCGCTCATGTCCTTGACATCGAATGTCTGCATGAACTCGCCTGTAACGACCCCGACTGAAACAGGGATGTCCTGCACGCTCTCCTCGCGTTTCGTTGCGGTGACGGTGATTTCGTCGATGACGCGGCTGTCCTGGGCCAGTGTTTCCGGGCCAGAGATAAATAGCCCGAGAGCTATCACGACAAGGTGCTCGACCCGCGGGAATGGCGCTGTCCGGTGTCTCATTTTTTTATCCCCCTTGATCTTGTTTTCAGGCAAAGAGACTTACTCGCTGCGTATTTTATACCTTCTAAGTTTATTTTGTAAGAGCAATATCTATTAAATTTGTATTAAGTGATTGGGCGAGAAGACCCCAAAACAGGCGATTTCGGGGCTGTCGGTTCGCGCCTAGCTCCAGAATTCCTTGCGCAACTCGCGCTTCAGAATCTTGCCATTCGGGTTGCGCGGAAGGTCGACTCTGACCTCTACTCCACTTATTTTCTGGCGTTTCCCTACGCGTTCGTTGGCCCATTCGAGGACTCGGCTCTCGAGGTCCTCGCTGGCGTTGTTCCCCGGAACGACCAACGCAAATGGTGTCTCTCCCCACTTTTCATGGGGAACGCCGATGACGGCAACCTCAGAAACTTCCGGATGCTCGATCATGACGGCTTCGATGTCGACCGGATAGATGTTCTGTCCGCCCGACAGGATCATGTCCTTCTTGCGATCGACGATGTACAGGTAGCCCTCATCGTCGATGCGGCCGATGTCGCCCGTGCGCAGCCACTGCTTCCCGGTCGTGTCGAAGTACATAGCCTCTTCCGTGGCATCCGGTCGATTGTGGTATTCGATCATCCAATGCACGCTGCGAACGCAGATTTCGCCGCTGTCGCCCCAGCCGAGTTCCTTGTCATCATCGTCGACGATAATGTAATCATTGCCACGCACCGGCTTGCCGACCGATGTCAGCTTGTTTTCGGCTTCTTGTGGTTGCAATGTCGTCATGAACCCCTCGGTCAGGCCGTACAGTTCGATGACGGCGCAATCGAAATCCTTGATGACGTGCTTCTTGAGGCTCGCAAACAGCGGTGAGCCGCCCGAAATGACGGCCTCGAGAGAGCTGACCGCCTCACTGCTGAAATTGGGCGCCTCGAGCACCTTCTGGAACTGCAGCGGCACCATGAACGTGTGGGTCACGCGGTACCTGGCGACGGCATCGATCCATGATTCCGGTGTGAACGCTCTCTGGATCACGCAGGTGCCGCCCACAATCAGTGCGCAGAATATCGATGCCCAGGCAATATTGGAGTACAGCCCTATAGGGCAAATAGAGACGGCTTCGAAGTGGTAGTGATGCGCGAGCGCAAGTTCGTACATCGACATGATGCGTCGGCGATGAATGTGCTTGATGCCTTTTGGCAATCCCGTGGTGCCGGAGCTGTAGATGATGTTGCAGGGATCGTTATCGTCAATCTCGTTGCCCGGATCGCCGGCGTCCTGGCCATCGCGCCAAGCAACGTATTGATTGCCTGCCGCTACGGGATCGTTACCGTGCACAAACACCGCTGCGGCCGACAAGGTCGAAACGGCGTGTAGTTCGTCTGCTAGGCGCTCGACCTGTTCAGGCGTGAAGAACATCGCCTTCGTTGCCGAGTCATTCAGCATCGTCACGAGCCCGTCTTCGCTGACAGCGAGATTCAGCGGCACGATCACGGCACCGGCCTTGAGAATGCCGAACATGATTTCTGCATACTCGACGCAGTTACTCATGAGAATTGCGACGCTGTCACCGCGCCCGATACCGAGCGCGTTCAGGCCGTTTGCGACCTGGTTGGAGCCGCGATCGATCTGGCCCCAGGTCAGCGTCTTGTCTTCATCGATGACGGCCGGTTTGTCCGGATACCACTTGCCGTGCAGAGTGACCATGTCTGGCAACAGTGGTGACTGAATTTCGAACTGCATTTGCTCTCTCCCGGTTCCGCTGTCTAACCAGCCAGCTCCACTATTCCCTGTTCGACCAGTTTGTCGATTCTCTCTTCATCGTACGTCAGGTCGCCGAGTATCTCCCGCGTGTTCGAGCCTGACAGGCAAACGTCTGCGTCGGCGCTAAGGTCATCGCCAACGAAACGTGGCGCGACATTCGGCCTCACGGTACCGGCGACTTTCACGAAACTGTCGCGCGCCTTGTTGTGTTCATGTTCCTGCGCCTCAATCACCGACAGTACCGGCGTCACGCAGGCATCGCGTGCGGAGAACACCTCGGTCCACTCGTCGCGTGTCTTTTGCGCAAACGCTTCGGCAAAGGTGTTCTTGAGTTCCGGCCACTTGCGCTTGTCGAGTGGCTGCGGCAACACGGAGATGTCGAGTCCGAGACCGGCGACGAACTCCCCGTAAAACTTGGGTTCGATCGCACCCACAGCCATGTACTTGTCGTCCTCGGTCTCGTATACGCAATAGAAGGGCGCGCCGGAGTCGAGAAAATTGGTGCCACGTTCCTGCGACCACATACCGGCGCCGGCGAACAGGTGAACGGCGGTGAGCAGGTAGGACGAACCGTCGATCATGGCGGCGTCGACTACTTTGCCCTCGCCCGTATTACGCGTTTCCAGCAGTGCAGCGAGGATGCCGGCGACCAGGAACATCGATCCGCCGCCGTAGTCGCCGACGAGGTTGATCGGGAGTATGGGTGGCCCGCCTGCCAGCCCGACAGAGTGCAGCACGCCGTTAAGTGATATGTAGTTGATGTCGTGCCCGGCCGCCTGCGCAAGCGGCCCGGTCTGCCCCCAGCCCGTCATGCGCCCGTAGACGATGCGGGGGTTCTGCACCATGCACTCGTCCGGACCGAGCCCCAGTCGTTCCATAGCTCCGGGTCGCATTCCCTCGAGGAGAACATCGGCGTATGCGACGAGATCGAGTACGACGTCCCGACCGTGCGGATTGCGCACATCGACTTTTATCGAACGCTTGCCTCGCTGCATGATGTCGCAGCTCTCGTCCATCGGCAGGCCGAGATCGTTGCCTCCGGTGCGGTCGATGCGAATAACATCCGCCCCGAGATCGGCGAGCATCATGCCTGCGAATGGTACGGGACCCAGCGCCGACATTTCGATGACGCGGAAGCCGGCGAGAGGACCGTGGCGCGTGTTCGTCAACTGCGCTCACCCTGGTTTTCCCAGTACGGCTTGCGCAGTTCTCGCTTCAGGATCTTGGCCATGGCGCTGAGCGGGAACGGCTCCTTGCGAAACTCGATACTACGGGCAATCTTGTAGCCGGCCAGGTTCTCGCGGCACCAGGCGATGAGTTCGTCCTCGGTAGCGGCTTGACCGTCCTTCAGGCGCACGATGCCGTGGACCTGCTCGCCCCACTTGTCGCTCGGAATGCCGATGACGGCGCATTCCTCGACGGCCTCGTGACTCAGGAGAACGAGTTCGACCTCGGCCGAGTAAACGTTCTCGCCACCGGAGATGATCATGTCCTTGACCCGGTCGGAGATGAACAGGAAGCCATCCGCATCGACGTGGCCGGCGTCCCCGGTCCGTAGCCAGCCCCTGCAAAACGCGGCTTCGGTCGCTTCGGGGAGCTTCCAGTAGCCGGGTGTAACGCCCGGACCCTTGATACAAATCTCCCCGGTCTCGTCGGGGCCGACTTCGTTGCCGTCCTCGTCCATGATGCAGATGTCGACGCCGATAATCGGGTAACCTGCCGACTTCAGTTTGCCGGCCCTCGGTCCCTCCGACACGTGGAATTCGGGCGGGAGCACGGTCACCGTCGGTCCGCCTTCCGTCTGTCCGAACACCTGGAAGAACTGCGCATCGGGCAGCAGGGCCATCGACTTGCTGAGCAAGTCCGCGGGAATAGGCGATGCGCCATAGGTTATCTTCGAGATGCTGGACAGGTCGAAGTCCCCGATCTGCGGGTGTTTGACCATCATGTCGAGCATCGTTGCCACCAGTGGGATCTTGGTGAGTCGCTCGCGCTCGATCAGCTTGAAGCCCTCAACGATATCGAATTGCGGAAGGATGCAAGCTGTCGCGGCCAGCGCCGCGACTGCCATGCTGTTCTCACCACCGGCCGCATGGAACATAGGCGGAATGACGAGGAAGCGATCCTCCTGCGTCACCCTCACGGCCGCGATCCATTCGAGGATGTTCACCGCCATACCCTGGTGGTTGATCATCACACCCTTCGACCGACCCGTAGTGCCGCCGGTATAGAAAAGCGCATATAGATCTTCGCCACCCCTGCCGGCATCCTCGACCGGGTCTTCGGCCGTGATGACTTCCTCGTGTGAAACGAAGCCTTCCGGCGCCGGGCCATCTCCGAGATAGATGAATTGCTCAATCTGACCGAGCTGATCGCGCAGTCCATTGATCACCTCGACGAACGGGTCGGCTACCGCGAGCATCTTTGCGTCGCAGTCTTCGAGCCAGTAGAGAATTTCGGGCGGGGCGAGGCGAGTATTGATCGGGACGATGACTCCGCCGGTCCACGCGACGGAAAACAGGTACTCGAGGTAAGTATCTGAATTCGGCGACAGGATTGCGATGCGGTCTTCTTCTTTGAGGCCGAGACGCCGCAGCATGCCTGCTGCTCGTTGCACGCGATCGAGTACCTCCGACCAGGTTCTGCGCCGGTCGCCACAGATTGTGGCCGTGCCATTGCGATTGATTCGGGCTGCGCGCGATACGAATTGCGTGAGTGAGAGCATTCGCTTCTCCATCGAGTTTACAAACGGAAAAAAGTCAATATACTTGACAAAAAAATCATCGGCAAATATTTTAGTGACTAAATTGGCTAACTAACGAGTTCCAACAAAATGCTTGAATTCCTTAGAACGACGCTGGCTCCCTATTATCTCTACATCAAATTCGTGCACGTTCTGGCGGCTCTTGGCTGGCTGTGGAGCGCATCGTGCGCCTACGCGTTCTACCTCGTGCCTGTCATGAAAGCCTGGCGGCGTAACCCCGACGATCCCGAGATTATCCCGGTCCGTAACTGGGTTCTGGAGCGCTTCGATGACGTCGTAACCTATGAGCATACCTTTTTCCCGATCGTGTTGATCACGGGTCCGATGATGTACATTGCCGCAGGCTGGAATGCGGGCGCCACCTGGCTCGATCTCAAGCTGCTAATCGTGATCGGTGTGTTTATTCCGATCGAGATCCTGGATTATTACCTGTCTCACTTCGGTGGAAACAAGCACAAGATCCGCGCTACTGGCGATACCGAACGATACGAACGTGTTGTGCACCGGCACTGGTGGTTTTTCCTGGTAACATCGCCGGCCGTGATGGTGTACGGCATCCTGATCGTGTTGCTCGCGATAACTAAACCGACTCTAGGGAGCTGAGGCCATGGAATTCAGCGGGACCCCGAAGAAGTACCTGCGCTTTGCGATCATCTCATCGCTCGTCATCAACCTGTACCTCTATTTCGGCCTTGCCGCGGTCGTGTATTGGCACAACGGCGCGACCTGGCTTTTCACTTTGAAGCCAATTCTTATCACGGTCGCCATCATTGCGTTTTTCGCGCGAACCAGCTATCGCTGGATGATGCGTCTCGATGCGCAGTACGGTAGTGGCAAGGGCTGGGTGCTCGAGAGTCGCATGTTGAAGCTCCCAGAGCGCAGGATCCGCAAGTAAATCGGATCGGAGCTTCGCGCGCATATGACGTTGCGAAGCGTCGAAGCCCGCACTGGCAGCCGAATCGCTTGCCCTTATGATTGTGCGCTGATCGCCTGCTCCCAGCACAGGCGCATGAACCCACCGGCCTCGGCAAGCCACTGCCGCGTCTCCGGCAGCCACGGCACTATCTGAAATACGTGCGCCATCGACGGCCACTCGCGGAGTACAGCCACTGAACCCTGGGCCGTGGCTTTTTTAGCGGCGTTGCGTGAATCGTCGAGCAACAGTTCCGTGTTGCCGACATCGAAGCGCATTGGCGGGAGGCCGGCAAGAGAGCCCAGAGCCGGGGACAATTTCGAATCGGCCGGGTCTTCGTCCGCGCCGAGCGTAATGTCACGAAGGTAAGTAATACCTTCGTAGGTAAACATCGGGTCTTTGCCGTCATTTTCTCTCATGGACGCCGTATCGAATGTTGCGTCGACGCCGGGCGAAAGCAGCAACAGGCCGGCCGGCAACGGCAAGCCATCGTCCCTTGCGCGCTGGCAGGTACCCAGCGTCAGTCCACCACCGGCAGAATCGCCCGAGATGATAGTCGAGGACGCGGCGACACGCTGGTCAAGTAGCCATTTGTAGGCGGCATAGGCATCGTCAAAGCACGTGGCCACCGGGTGTTCCGGTGCCAGCCGGTAATCAACGAGATAGACTGGCGCGTTCGTGCTTTCGCTGATTCTCGCTGCGTGCCGCTGGTAGGTATTCGGCAAGTGAATGCAGAATCCGCCGCCGTGGAAATAAAGGATTGCCCGGTCCTCGCGGCAACCGGGCGCCGCGATTTTCGATATCGGTACCGGTGTACCCGACAGTTCCTCGACGGTGCAATCTCCCATGCTGCCACTCGCGCGGCGGTCATTGCGGGCTGCATCTTCCCGCATCTTCGCATTAGTCACGCCCTTTGCAATCTGGCGCCTTAAAGTGAGTCTCATCAATCCGTTCAGACAACGCGCGCGGATACTGGTCATGGATGTCGCTCCGGAATTCCGTATGGGGTTGAAGATAAAAGTCAGTATACTTGACAAAATTACATGGGTGAAAAAGGGTATTGATAATTATGACGTCAAAGTCATTTGCGGAGCGTTTGCGCGGCGGAGAACGACTGCTCGCGGCGTCGGCGACGATCTCGCCCGTGCTCGCCGAGTTACTCGGTCGTTCGGGCTTCGATTGGCTCTTCATCGATGCCGAGGCTTTTCCGCTCACCATGTCCGAGATTCTCGAGCTGGTACGTGGTAGCGAACTGGCGGGAACCGCCCCGGTCGTACGCATGAACAATGACGATCCGTCCGAGATACGGCAGATCCTGGATATGGGCGCCGCCGGCGTGATCATCCCGTTGGTCAAGACAGCCGAACAAACCCGCCGAATCGTGGAAGCCGCCAGGTTTGCGCCGCAGGGGAACAGGGGGGTGACCGCCGGGCGATCCCGTGGGTACGGGTACGGCAGGAATGCCGCCGAATACGCTGCGAGTGCCAACAGGGAAACTGCCGTCATCGTCATGGTCGAAGAAAGAGAGGGGCTGTCCAATGTCGATGAAATCGCGGCGGTCGACGGACTCGACGGCATATTCGTCGGTCCGGGAGACATGACGATCAGCCTTGGCTGTCCGAACGAGCCCATGCACCCTGACATGCGGGCCGCGTTTGCTGCGATTGCATCGGCGGCAAGACGCAACGACGTTGCACTCGGTACGTTTCCGTCCAGCAAGGAGATGTACGATCTTTGTTACGAGGAAGGGTATCGGTTTTTCCTGGCCGGACTCGATACCGGTTTCGCAAGGAGCGCAGCCGTCGCCAGGCTTGAAGAAATGAGGAAGTGGTAATGTCTGAGAAACTCTTTCCGTGTTCGATCGTGGGCAGTTATTCACAGCCGGACTGGCTTGTTTACAAAGAGCGCCTGGCCAAGAGCCTGCCACCCCGCGTGCGCGCCGAGGACATCTGGCGCATTCCGGCCGAGTTCCTGAAATCGGCGCAGGACGATGCGACGCGACTGGCAATCAAGGATATGGAAGAGGCTGGGCTCGATATCATCACCGACGGAGAGATCCGTCGTGAGAGCTACTCCAACCGGTTTGCGACGGCGCTCGAAGGTGTGGACGTAGACGACCCGGGCAAGGCCATGGACCGTACCGGCAAAATGCATGAAGTACCGCGCGTGGTCGGGCCGATTCGTCGCAAGCACGCGGTCGAAGTCGAAGATGCCGAATTCCTGCTGGCGAACACAAAACGGGCAACGATGATCTCGGTACCAGGGCCGTTCACAATGAGCCAGCAGGCACAGAACGATTACTACGATAGCGACGGGGATATGGCGCTGGCATACGCCGAGGCAGTCAACGCGGAGATTCGCGATCTGCACGCTGCGGGCGTGGAAATCGTCATCATCGACGAACCGTACATGGAAGCGCGTGCGGATGCGGCGCGCGAATACGGCGTTGCGGCACTACAGAGGGCGCTGCAAGGTGTCGAGGGCAAGACGGCCGTCCATATCTGCTTTGGCTATGGGCAAAAGGTCAAGGACAAGCCCGATCAATATCACTTCATGGCCGAAATGAAAGATGTGCCCTGTGATCGTATCTCGATCGAAACCGCGCAGCCGGGTCTCGACTGCTCGGTGCTCGAGGAGCTACCCCGGCACAACATCATGCTCGGTGTCATCAACCTCGGTTCCCAGGACGTAGATCCGGTGGACGAGATCGTTGCGCGAGTGGAGAAAGCGTTGCCGTACATCGACAAGGAGCGCGTCATACTGGCGCCGGACTGCGGTCTGAAGTACATGCTGAGGGAGCGTGCCTTCGGCAAGTTGAAGAACATGTGCGAGGCGGCCGCGCGCCTTCGTGAACGCTACACCGGCTAGGCGACAAGGGCCTCGTATTCGGCGAAACTTTCCTCGATGCACCGGATGTACTCGCGGGTGTCGGGAATCGCATCGGGCAAACAGGTCAGCCCGATATGTATATACCCGGCATAGACTGTGCAGGCATGAATTGACCCGATACCCGGTCCAAGCGGGCCTATACCAAATGCATATTTGACTTCCGCGCCGCCAACTGTGCGTATTTCCACGTATGACCGTACGTTCGACACAATGGTCGAGGCGAACGATGTGTTGCCCCGGTAGGCGAGTCCGGTAATCGCGCCAAGCGTCGTGCCAAGCACCGGGGCTGGCAGCCCGCTAATGATGCCCGCGAGACGGCGATTGACCTCCATTACTTCATCGCGTTTCGCGCTCGCCGACGCTGCGTGAATTGCGGCGAGTCGCTCGACAGGTTCCTCAATGTCCTGGTGCAATGGCAGCATCATGGCGCTGACGACATTGCTACCTTCCTCGCCGTCATCGAACTGGCGGAGATTGATGGGTGCGACCGTCGTCAGTGAATCGACCGGAATCTCCCCGTGCTTCGCAAGGTAGCGCCGGATTCCACCGCCAACTACAGCGATCAACAGGTCGTTTATCGTCGAACCTGCCACGAGCTGCCGCATGGCCTTGACGCGGCTGAAATCGAGACGGCAGGCATCAGCGCTGCGCTCAAGGCCCAGAGTCTCGGGCACGAGCTGCGTCTTCGGATCGCCCAGGCGGCCTATCGGCAGTTCGCGATCACGGATCGACCGATTGATAGTCTCGGACAGGTAGCGAGCAACAGACGGCGTAGCCTTTACCGCTTTGAGGCCCGTACCGAAACTGCGCCGCACAGAGTTACTTGCTGCTGCCGTCAGCATTTGCAGATTATCCGGACGCTGCGGGATTTCCTCGGCGTCGGCCGGGTCGAAACTCGAGTCATCGAACATGACATCATTGATAATCATCGACGTGGCCGCATCAGCAAACACGTGGTGCATGCGCAGGAAGAGTGCGAAACTTCCCCGTGAAAGATCAGGAGCGGTGTTGATTCCCTGGATGACGCAGATCTCGCATAGCGGGCGATTCTCATCGAAGGGCTCGTTGAGGAGCTGCGACATTTTCCGTGTCAGCTGGTCCCAGCTCCCGGGCTTCGGCAGGCGCATCATCCGTATATGTGAGTCAATATCGAAGTCCTCGTCGTCCACCCAGTAGGGGTAGTCGAGGTTCAATGGAACGCGCTGCAAGCGCCGCCGGATGAGCGGCAGCGGTTCGAGTCGTTCGCACAACAGCTTTCGTATCTGCGGGCCGGTCATCTTGCCTCCCGGGGCCGAGGCCGGATCGCAGATGCTGACGCCTGCAATATGCGCCGGATTGTCATCGGTCTCGATGCCGAAAAACATGTAGTCCATTCCGCTCAGCTGGGACATGCCATATTCCTCCTGTCGCCTCGTCGGCACGCAGAGATATTTGTCGTATTAACGAGCACCTTCCAATATTGTAAAGTTAGTTTACAATGAATATTGTGCGAACGAAAACTCTGTTTCACTACGATGCGGGGCCGGGGCTGCGTAAATCGCTGGAAAGCCTTGGTAACCAGGGCATAGACGTGGTCTGCTGCCCTGAAGGTCCCGACGAACCATTCTTTACGGAGCTACGCGATGCTGATGTCATCTGGCACGTGTTGCACCCTATCGATGCCACTGTCATTGAGCGCGCGCCGCAACTGAAGCTCATTCAAAAGATCGGTGTAGGCGTGAACACGATCGACCTCGAGGCGGCAAAAGAGAGGGGAATCGCTGTCTGCAACATGCCTGGGACCAACAGTCGGGCCGTTGCGGAGATGACGCTGGCGCTCATGTTATCGACGCTGCGCAAGCTTGTTGCGATAGACAGGTCTGTGAGGGAAGGCGGGTGGTCGCCGGATCATGAGGCAAAGGAATCCTTCGGCGAAATTGGTGGGCGCACGGTCGGCATCGTCGGTTTTGGAGAAGTGCCCGGAATTCTGGCGCCGATACTTGAAGCAATGGGTGTGCGCGTGATCTACACATCGCGCAGCAAGAAGCCGGTACCTTACGATTATGTGTCCCTGGACGAGCTGCTTGCCGAGGCGGATATCGTGACGCTGCATGTGCCGTTGACGACCGAAACGGAACATATGCTCGATGCATCCAGGATAGAACTGATGAGGCCGGGTGCAATTCTAATCAACACGGCGCGCGGTGGACTGGTCGACGAAAATGCGCTGTACCAGGCGCTGGTCAACAAGCGTATCGCCGGTGCCGGCCTGGACGTATTCGCTGACGAGCCGGTAACCGCTGACAACCCGCTGTTGTTGCTGAATACCGTGACGGTTGCGCCTCATGTTGCCTGGCTGACGAACGAGACTTTCGCACGCAGTATAGACATCGCCGCGAGAAACAGCTTTGCGATCATGAGCGGCGGCGATCTCGTCCATCGTGTCGTTTGAGCAGGAGGGTCTCGATGAGTGTTCAATTAATCGGGGCAGGACTGGGACGCACAGGTACGACATCGCTTTGGAAAGCCATGCGTCAACTCCTGGATGCGCCTTGCTACAACATGAACGAGTTCATCAAGAATCCCGAGCATGCGGCGGTGTGGCGTGCTGCGGCAGAGAACCGTAACGTCGACTGGCACTCGCTTTTTCGAGGTTACGGTGCTGTTGTGGATTGGCCGGCCGCGTCGTTCTGGTACGAAATATCTCAGGCGTTTCCGGAGGCCGTGATTGTCCTGACGGTCCGCGACGCGGATTCCTGGTGGGAAAGCGCCAACTCGACCATCTTCAGGGTGATGCGGGAAGCGTCGGCGAACCCGGTGCTGAATACGGTGAACCGTGTCTTCGCTGCGCGATTCACCTCGAGAATAGGTGATAGAGCGGCATCAATTGCGGCGTTCGAGGATCATTGTGCCGACGTCCGTACCAGGGCCGCGTTCGAGCGCCTGTTGGAATGGCATCCGCAAGACGGGTGGGAACCATTGTGTGCGAGATTGGAGATGCCAGTCCCGGCGTCTGATTTTCCGCACGTGAACACGCGCGAAGAGTTCGTCGAGCGACTTGGGTGAGGAGGAACATGACGATCACTGGACCCTGACGGCCGGCAATTTCGTGGCGCTTACAGCCTGAATCCTTCGAATATCAAGGAGTCGGCGACAGTACGCGCATAGTGGACATCGTCAGCTGACGTCACAGTCCAGGCGAGGATTGGTTTGTTTCGTTGCCGGACCTTCTCGAGCGAGTTTTCCTTGAGGATGTTCAGGTCGATAGCAACGAAGTCACTCCTGGCGATGGAACCGGCTCCCAACTTGCGTACCATCTTTGTCGCACCACGCAGAACGCGCATCACCGGTGTCACCCGATGGGCCTTGGAAACGACGTTGCCGAGCAGCAGCCGCGGGGCCAGTATGCCGAGCCACGCAATCGGGTTTGGGCTCAGTGACATCACACCGACAGGTCCGGGGTAGCTTTCCAGAAGGGTCGCAACACGTTGCTCGAGCACGCCCGGGACGACCGGCCCCGGTGATGATTTGATCTCGACGAGCAAAGGTGCGCGGCCATTCACAAGGTCGAGCACCTGACGCAACGTGGGGATATTCTCGGAAGACCCCGCCAGCCTGGTTTGACGCAATTGGCCAGAAGACCGGTTTACAACCGGACCGGGCAATTCTGTCATGCGATTCAGGTTCGTGTCGTGGAAAACGATGGCTTCGTAGTCCGCGCTGCGCTGGACATCAATCTCGATACCATAGCCGTGCTGAACGGCCTCGTCGATTGCAGCCAGGCTATTCTCTGGACAGCCGTCGCCGAGGCCGTGCAGGCCGCGATGGGCGAAATCGGTCTTTTTGATCCAGCCCGGCCGCACGCGACTCAGGGCGCTTCGCGAGCTTTGCGCCACGACTCGCCGACATCGCGTGCAACCCGTTTCGCCGATTCAAAGCTCTTGACCGTGTTCTCTTTCGCCAGCGCAAGGTTTGCCTTCGTCAGCGAGATCGGGAGTTTGGCCAACGCCCATGGGGACTTTTCGTCAAGTGCTTCGCTGAAGACCTGTCGCTGCGTCTTGCCGACAGCTTTCACCAGTTCGATCTGCTGGTCGCGCATACTTGCAAGACCCGCACCAAGCGTTTCGACGCTGTTGGCTACTGCACCGAGGCTGAGCACGTCGCTGTACGCCATCGACTCGCTGATCCCCTCGACCCGTCCGGCCAGCGCATCGGCCAGCTCTTCGTAGCGTTCCTTGACCTCGGTACCAAACAAGGGATCGGGCTCGTGTGCCAGCCCCTTGTCGACGGCTAGCCAGTCGCGCCGGCGCAGCGCGTCGGTGTGTGGAAAGACCTCTGTCTCTTCGAACTGCAGGTGTGCCAGCAGCTTCTTCACATAGCGACGGCAATGGGCGTCGAGGCTCTTGTTGCGTGCGTCCGCCCGCTTGCTGCCGAGGTGTTGCAGCAAGTGCGATTCGAGTTCCTGCCCTTCGGTTTCGATTGTCTGGTGCTCGTGCATCAACTTCTCGATCGGCGCATTCAATTCGGGCATCTGCTTTACCAGCCGTTCGAACATCAGGTCCTCGCGCGGATGGTGGAAGCCGTCGGTGTAGTTGCCGAGATAGTCCACGATACCGGCGATTACAGCGTAGTTCGGTACGAACTCTGCGCCGTGGGTATGACCGTCGATTTCCTCCAGTACGGTATCCAGGAGCTTGCCAATATTATGATGCTCGGTCCTGAGCGTATTGACAACTCGTTCGCGCGCATCCCGTCCTCGCGGCTGATGCGGGTGCAGGTCGGCAACGGGAATATCGTACTTGTCGAGATCGACCGGCGGGAATGCCATTGAAGAGACACGCCCCATCGATTCCGGTATGTAGTCGCCGGGCTCGAACGCCTGCCAGTTGTTCCTGTCGGCTCCGAGCCTGTCAGCAACAGCGAGCATGACCAGCGGGTTCTGCACCATGCCGAAATGAGACGCAAGTATGGCGATATTCTCGCGGATGGCACCATTCTCCGCATGGCTCAGTTGCGACGCGGGAATCACGACGGTTTCCGCCCTGACGGCGCCGTCTATTGGACTGTAGATCGCGATGTAGGGAATTCGTGGGCTCTGCTTGTCCCAGTGCAGGAAGCGAGCGTCGCCACTGAAGGCCTGGTCCGTCTTGGTGCCGAAACCACGTTCAATGAGCAAAGAAAGGGCCTTGTTCTGCAGGTGCAGGTTCTCGGGGCAGAATGTCGGCGAACCCAGCGAAATAACGCGGTCGACGTTTTCGGGCCGCCGCCGCACGTACTCGCGCGAATACAAGCCGCCGGCGCTCTGCCCGACGAGCGACACGGGTTTTCCCGTTTGCTTTTTCAGGTCGGCAATTCGCCTTGAAATTGGCGCGCTGATCGCGTTGATGAAGTCGTGCAGGCTCTGGTTTTTCGGGAACCCGGGGACGTAGATTTCGACGACGTAGCCGCAATGCTCCAGGTAACCCTTGAGCCTCTTCAGGAGCGCTTCATTGGCGCCGAAGCCCGGCAGCAGCATGACCGGGCGCCCTTCGCCGTCGGGTATGCTGGCTTTCTTGAGGAAAGGCTTTGCCGCCAGTCCGAGGACCATTTCCTGGCGAGCCAGCGCGACATCGGTTTGCAGTCGTGCAAATTCTCGGATGAGACCCATGGCATTCCCTCCTCGTAAATATGTCAAGGATATTGACAATTCTATCAGACTGATCCAGGATTTTCACTTGCTTCCGGACGAAATATGACAAACGAGAGCCCGTATCCGAGATCCTCCGTAGCCTGGTTTGCTGTCGCAGCCTTGATGCTTGCCTATACGTTTTCGTTCATCGATCGCCTGATACTGAGTCTGCTCGTCGAGCCCATCAAGGACGACCTTCAGATCAGCGATGTACAGGTCAGCTTACTGCAGGGGCTGTCGTTTGCGTTGTTCTATACGATCGCCGGCATACCGATCGGGCGTCTCGTTGACTCTCACAAGCGCACGAATATCATCAGCATCGGTATCGTATTCTGGAGCCTGATGACCGCCATAACGTCGCTGGCCCAGAAATACTGGCAGCTGTTTGCGGTGCGCGCTGGCGTAGGGGTAGGTGAGGCCACGCTGTTACCCGCGGCGTACTCAATGATCAGCGACTTGTTTTCGGATGATCGCAGGGGGTTGGCCCTCGGGATTTTCTCGTCCGGATCGTCGATAGGTGCGGGCCTCGCCCTGATCGTCGGCGGTTTCGCGATCGGTGCGATCAATGAGGCAGGCGCCAAGACGCTGCCGCTGTTGGGAACGCTAGAGCCATGGCGACTTACTTTTATTTACGTGGGCTTGCCCGGAATACTCGTCGCCATTCTGATCAAGTTCGTGCCGGAACCGCAGCGGCACCTGGAATCGGGTGCCGCCGCTGCGCGGACCTCGGTACCGATACACGAAGTCCTGGCGCACTACCGGCGGCACGCGACGGCGATCGTGTTGCATCACCTCGGTATGAGTTTCTCGGCGATGGCGGCGTACGGGATCATGTCGTGGGCACCCGTTATGCTGATCCGGACGCATGGCTGGTCTCCGCAGGATGTTGGCCTCGCCATTGGTGCATCGATCGGAATAGTCGGTACTCTCGGTGTGATTGGCGGCGGCTGGTATGGCGACATGCTGACGAGACGTGGCCAGGTGGCGGGGCGCCTGAATGCCGCGACACTCGCCATGATCTTCGGTGCGACAGGCGCGGCATTGTATCCGCTCCAGGCTACGCCCGGGCTGATTGTGCCGCTATTCATGCTGGCGATTCTCGGCGGTTTCATGGTGGTTGGTACCGGTGCCGCGGCGCTGATGGACATCATGCCCAATCGCCTGCGC
>Ga0224508_10001958_pt1 | contig 18021 bp, 20 predicted proteins | sample SF_Jan12_sed_USG_4_FD_170157 | JGI IMG/M metagenome (GOLD analysis project Ga0224508, IMG submission 170157) | Sediment microbial communities from San Francisco Bay, California, United States - SF_Jan12_sed_USGS_21 | ecosystem: Environmental > Aquatic > Marine > Sediment | place: USA... | reverse complement strand
AGTCATCATCCACTCACCCGGGTCGGGCGGGAGCGCTGGCTCCGCTCGGTCATCCTCGAAGAGCCGGGCCTCGTCGGCGCAGAGGCGCTCGAACCGGTCGTACCTCTCAGGGCTCGGAGCGGTCTCCGCCGGAGCGAACCGGCCGCGGCCGCCGGACCGGGCACGACGGGGCGGCCCCTGCTCGTGGTGACCATGGTCGGCGCCGACCTCGATCTGATTCCCGAGGCCGCCGACTACCGGCAGCGGTGGAACCCGGCGGCCGAGCTCCTCGTCGCGGTGCCAGCGCGCGATCTGGCCCTCAGCACTGGGCTGCTCGACCGTGTCGCCGATGCTCGGGCGGTGGCCCTCCCCACCCCATGGCTAGCCTCGGTGTGATGCTGGAGCGGCTGCAAGCACTGGAGCAGGAGCACGCTGAGCTCGAGGCCCGCCTGGCCGACCCGGAGGTCGCAGCCGACAACGCGCGGTTCGTCGAGATGAGCCGCCGCTACGCCGCACTGTCGGAGATCGTCGAGCTCTCCCGCCGTCTCCGCGGCCATCTCGACGACGCCGAGGTCGCCAAGGCCCTGATCGAGGAGGCCGACCAAGGAGAGAAGGAGGAGCTCCGGGCAGAAGCCACCGCCGCCGAGGCCGATGTCGCCGCCCTCGAGGACGAGCTTCGGGTGCTCCTGCTCCCCGCTGATCCCAACGAGGGCCGGAACGTGATCGTGGAGATCCGGGGCGCCGAGGGGGGCGAGGAGGCCAACCTCTTCGCTCGCGACCTGTTCGAGATGTACAAAGCGTTCGCCCCGACCCAGGGCTGGACGTTGGAGGTGCTCACCTCGACCACCTCCGACCTCGGCGGCTTCGACGACATCACGTTCATCGTGAAAGGCGACGGGGCCTGGACTCGGCTCAAGTTCGAAGCCGGACCCCATCGGGTGCAGCGGGTGCCGGTCACCGAGTCCCAGGGTCGGGTCCACACGTCGTCGGCCACGGTCACCGTGCTCCCGGAGGCGGAAGAGGTCGACGTCGACATCGACCCGAGTGATCTCCGTATCGACACCTACCGTTCGTCGGGGGCGGGGGGCCAGCACGTCAACACCACCGACTCGGCGGTGCGGATCACCCACCTCCCCACCGGCGAGGTCGTGTCGATGCAGGACGAGAAGAGCCAGCTCCAGAACCGCGAGCGAGCGCTGAAGGTGCTGCGATCCCGGCTGCTGCGGCGAGAGGAGGAGCGGCGACAGGCCGATGCCTCGGCCGCCCGGAAGGGGCAGACCGGCTCGGGGGGTCGCTCGGAGAAGATCCGGACCTACAACGTGAAGGAGAACCGGGTCACCGACCACCGGCTCGGCCTCACGATCCACAAGCTCGATCGGATCCTGGCCGGCGAGCTCGGCCAGATCAGCGACGCTCTCGTCCAGGACGAGCGGGCTCGCCAGCTCTCCGAGCAGACCGACGGTGGCTGAGCGGTGACCGAGCCGGACCCGGGGGCGAGCGCGACGATCTCCTGGCAGGAGCTGGCGGCCGAGGTGGCCGACGAGCTCCGGGCTGGCCCCCATCCACTCGACCGTTCCGAGGCCGAGCGGACCGGGCGCCTGATCGCGATGAAGGCCAGTGGGGCCGACACCGCCGACTGGCCGTCGATCTCGGCCGAGCCGGCGACGATTCGCGGCGTCGCCGCCATCGACTCGATGACCGCCCGGCGGCTCGCGGGCGAGCCACTGCAGTACGTGCTGGCCGAGTGGAGCTTCCGCTATCTCGACCTGTTCATCGACCGCCGGGTCCTGATCCCGCGGCCCGAGACCGAGGTGGTCGCCGGCGTCGCCATCGCCGAGGCCAAACGCATCTCCCCGGACGACGCAGCGATCCTCGCCATCGACCTCGGCACCGGCTCCGGCGCCATCGGTCTCGCCGTGGCGGCTGAGCACGCCGGCGCCGAGGTATGGCTCACCGATGCCTCGAGCGACGCCCTCGCCGTGGCCCGGGCCAACATCGCCGGCATCGGACGGGCCGGCTCACGGGTCCGGGTCGCCCAGGGCTACTGGTTCGATGCGCTCCCCGCCGAGCTGGCCGGCAGGATCGGCGTGGTCGTCGCCAACCCGCCATACATCGCCGAGGGTGAGGACCTCCCACCGGAGGTGGTCGACTGGGAGCCGGCCGAAGCGCTGATCGCGGGACCGGAAGGGACCGAGGATCTCGAGCACCTCGTCGCCACCTCGCCCGCATGGCTCGCCGCTGGCGGCTCACTTGTGCTCGAGCTCGCTCCCCACCAGGCGGCGGTAGTCGCTGACCGGGCCCGTGAGCTGTTCGCCGAGGTCGCCATCGAACCGGACCTCGCCGGTCGGGACCGCCTGCTGGTCGCCCGTCGCCCAAGACTGAGGTGACGGGTAACGGTCCTCCTCGGGGCGACGGCACCGCCGGTTGGAAGTAGGGTCGAACCAGTTCATGAGTTGTGGGGAGAGGACGCGATGTTCGGACGCAACAACAAGTTGGACACGAATTGGCTGGCCAGTGTCGACTTCTTCGAGGGGTTCGCCAAGCCGGAGCTCGAAGCGGTGGCCGAGCTCGGCGAGCGGGTCGACGTGTCTGCCGGCACGGAGCTGATCGACCAGGGTCGGGTTGGCGACGTCTGCTACGTGATCGTCGATGGCCGAGCGGCGGTTCATATCCGGGGCGAGTTCGTCACCTCCGTCGGCTCGGGGACGATGGTGGGTGAGATGGCCCTCGTCGAGCACCGGCCCCGGAACGCAACGGTCACCGCCGAGACCGATATGACGCTCGTCGGCTTCGGGACGAGCGAGTTCGCGAAGCTCCTGGCCAAGAGCCCGACCGCCTACGATCGGGTGGTGGACATGCTCAACGAGCGGCTCAGGCAGAACCAAGCGAGGGAGTGAGCCCGACTCGGGCGACGGTGAAAGGGTCGTAGGAACTGCCAGGCGGGCGGAGTAGCTTCGGATAGCGCGGCCGCCACCGGTATCGCCACCAGCGGCAGGCCCCGCCGCTCCTGCCGGATCGCCGAGCGCTTGGATCGGAGACCTGATGAGACTCGTCGTTGGATCGGATCACGCCGGTTTCGACCTCAAGCAGCTGCTGGCCGACCACCTCACCTCGGCCGGCCACGACGTCGTCGACGTCGGCACCGACGACACCACCTCGGTCGACTATCCCGACTACGGGGCTGCGGTCGGGCGGGCGGTGGTCACCGGCCGGGCCGAGCTCGGCGTCGCCGTCTGCGGCAGCGGGATCGGGATGGCGATCGCGGCCAACAAGGTGCCTGGCGTGCGGGCCGCCACCGTCCACGATGTCACCTCGGCCCGGCTCAGCCGCGAGCACAACGATGCCAACGTGGTGTGCTTCGGCCAGCGCTTCACCGGTCCCCAGGTGGCGCTCGACGCCCTCGACGCGTTCGTCGCCTGCGAGTTCCAAGGCGGCCGCCACGCCTCGCGGGTGGCGAAGATCGAGGCGCTCGAGTCCACCGGTCCCGTCGTGGCGGACTGATCCGGTCATCCACCCACCCGCCGCCGTCCAACGCAACCACTCCAACCAAGCACTCCACTCCAACCAAGCACTCCACTCCAACCAAGCACTCCACTCCAACCCTCCAACCCACTGAGGAGCATCCCTGTGCCCTGGCCAACCCTCGTCGACGCTGAGATCGAACGGCTGACCGCCGCCGAGATCCAGCGGCAGAACACCGGCCTCCAGCTCATCGCCTCGGAGAACTTCGCGTCGCCGGCCGTCATGGCCGCCACCGGCTCGGTGTTCACCAACAAGTACGCCGAGGGCTACCCCGGCCGGCGCTACTACGGCGGCAACCAGGTAGTCGACGACGTCGAGGATCTCGCCCGTGACCGCATCTGCGAGCTGTTCGGGGCCTCCCACGCCAACGTGCAGCCCCACTCCGGGGCCAACGCGAACATGGCCGTGTACCAAGCCCTGCTCGACCCCGGCGACACCGTCCTCGGGTTGCGCCTCGACCACGGCGGTCACCTGACCCACGGCTCACCGGTCAACGCCTCCGGCATGACGTACGACTTCGTCGGCTACGGGCTCACCCCGAGCGACGAGCGGATCGACATGGACCAGGTCGAGACACTGGCCAAGAAGCACCGGCCGAAGCTGATCGTCACCGGCGCCACCGCCTATCCCCGCACGATCGACGCAAAACCGTTCCGCGACATCGCCGACGAGATCGGTGCAGTACTGCTCTTCGATGCCGCCCACATCGCCGGTCTGATCGTCGGCGGCGTCCACCCCAACCCGATGGACGTGGCCGACATCGTCACCTTCACGACCCACAAGACGCTGCGAGGCCCCCGCGGTGGCTGCATCCTCACCACCGACGAGCACGCCGCCGCCATCGACAAGGCGGTGTTCCCCGGCCAGCAGGGCGGCCCCCAGGAGCACGCCATCGCCGCCAAGGCGGTGGCGTTCGCCGAGGCTGCGACCGACGAGTTCAAGGCCTACGCCGCCCAGATCGTGGCCAACGCCGCCGCCCTCGCCGAGTCGCTCGCCCGCCACGGCTTCCGCCTCGTGTCCGGCGGCACCGACAACCACCTGATGCTCGTCGACCTACGCCCCTTCGACGCCGAGCTCACCGGCAAGGAGGCCCAACTCGTGCTCGACGAGGCCGGGATAACGCTCAACCGCAACTCGATCCCCGACGATCCGCGATCGCCGTTCGTGACCTCCGGCATCAGGATCGGTACCCCGGCCGTGACCACCCAGGGCATGACCGAGACCCACATGGTCGAGATCGCCGACCTGATCGCCGAGACCTTCCGCAGCCGAGACGACAAGGCGTTGATCGCCTCGGTGCGGGAACGGGTGCGCACCCTGTGCGAACCGTTCGCCCCCTACCCATTCTGAGCCCCCCTGGCCACTAACGTTCCCGTGGTGGAAGGCCAACGATGAGGCCCGACCTCGTCTCGTATCTCCTTGTCGCCGGCGTTGGCGCGGCGGTGACACTGGTCTCGGTTCCCTTGTTCGACCGGCTGTCCCGGCGGCGGGGTCTGATGGTCGAGCCCGACGCCCGCCGGTTCCACGATCGCCCAACCGGCTCGCTCGGCGGCGGGGCGATGTACCTCGGCTTCGTGGTCGCGTTCCTCGCCGCCCGGTTCAGCGGATCGTTCGACGCCACCTTCGACGGCTCGACCGAGCCGTGGGCGATCCTCGCCTGTGCGACGATGGCGTACGGCGTCGGCCTCCTCGACGATCTCCGCGAGCTGTCACCTCCGGCGAAGATCGCCGGCATGGTCCTGGCCGCCGGCCTGTTGGCGGCGGGCGGGGTCAGCATCATCTGGTTCCGGATCCCGTTCCTCGACGTGTTCGTGCTGCCCTACGACCTCGCGTTCGTCGCAACGGTCGTCTGGGTCCTCGGCATGGCGAACGCGGTCAACTTCATCGACGGACTCGACGGGCTGGCAGCGGGCATCGTCGGGATCGGAGCCACCGCGTTCCTGCTCTACGGCATCCGGCTCGGCCAGGTCGAGCTGCTGCTACCGGGAAACGTCGGCCCCCTGGTCGCCGCCCTCGTCCTCGGTGTCTGCACGGGCTTCCTGCCGTGGAACGTCTACCCAGCCCGGATCTTCATGGGCGACGGCGGCTCGCTGCTCCTCGGCTCGCTGATGGCCGCATCCACGATGGCGGTCGGTGGTCGCACCCCGGATCCCTTCAGCGGCCAAACCTTCTTCTTCTACGCCCCGCTGGCGATCCCGCTCGTGATCCTCGGGGTGCCGGTGCTCGACACCGCATTCGCCATCCTGCGCCGGGCCAAGGGCGGCAAGGGCCTCGCCACCGCCGACAAGGACCATCTACACCACCGCCTGGTCCGCCTCGGCCACGGCCACCGCCGCAGCGTCTGGATCCTGTGGGCGTGGACCGCGTTGCTGTCGGCGTTCGTGCTGTACCCGACCTACAACGAGGGCCAGGGGGATGCGATCGTGCCGATGGGAGTCGGTGCCGCCGCCCTCGTCTTGTTCACGCTGTTCCAGCCGGGCACCGCGAACCGTCGGACCGACGCCGGTGCCGCCACCGGCCGCGCCGCACCCGACGCCGCAGAGGTCCCCGGCGACAACGGTGACGTCTCGATCGACGTCACCCCGCCCATCCCGGTGCCCGAGCCGTCGCCACCCCAGGCCGAGGTCGCCGCAGAGCGCTCCGCCGGCCCGGTTTCACAACCCGCCTCGGGCGCCGATCGGACCCGCTTCGAGCGGCCGGCCAAAGTGCCCGATCGAGGCCTCAGGTAGCGGTTTTCCGGCCATCTCCGATGGCGATGGAGGACATTGTGAATCCGTGAGCGATCTGGGTTGTCAAAGCTGACACCTCGCCGATAAAGTCTCGGACGACCAGCCAGGCACCTGGCCCCTGACCGACGAAATTCGATCTGTGGAGATCTCGCTACGTGTCCTTGTCCGGAGAGTCGTTGAACAAGGACCAGCACACACCGACGGGGGTTGGACACGGCGTTGAACGAGGGTTCACCGCAGCGTTCGAGCTCGTCGCGACCCCAGTCCTGTTCGCCGTCATCGGCTACTTCCTCGACCGTCGGCTCGGGACCGGACCGTTCCTCACCATCGCTCTCACGGTCTTCGTCGCGGGGTATGTGATCTGGAAGCTCTGGTACAACTACTCCGCCGAGATGGACCGGCTCGACGCCGCCCGTCGGGCACCCGCCGAGGATCGGGCGCCGATGGATCCCGGCAGTGGGTCCGCCTCGGTCCAATGATCCCACAGGCCCCAGACGCACACGGACCCGAGGGTGAAGTCGCGCGCGATCTCGCCCGCCTCGGACTGTTCGTCTCCCCCGGGTTCGCGGCTCTCGGCCTCGTGTTCTGGGGTGGTGGCGGGGCGCTGTCGAGCGGCCTGGCGATCGGCATCGTCATCACCAACTTCCTCCTCGGGGCCGCCATCATCGGCCGGACCGCCTCGATCTCGCCCGAGCTGCTGATGATCGGTGTGCTCGGTGGCTTCGTGCTCCGGCTGCTGCTGCTCGGGGTCGTCGTCGTCCCACTCCGTGATCTGAGCTGGTTCGAGGTCGTTCCCTTCGCCATCACGCTGGTCGGTGGCCACCTCGGCTTGCTGGCCTGGGAGACTCAACGGGTCTCCATGACGCTGGCCTATCCCGGTCTTCGCCCATCGAACCGGTCCCCTGTCACCACAGGTCGAACCAGGAGCCAAACCAAGTGACGCTAGCCCTCGAGTTCCCACCGATCAGTCACCTTTTCGTCTGGCCCGACTTCGCCTTCGCCGGCACGCCGTTGGCCATGAACAAGACGGTCCTCATCTACCTGGCAGCACTCGTCCTCACCGCCGGGCTGTTCCTCATCGCCGGGTCCCGCAAGACACTCGTCCCGGTTGGGCTGCAGACGATCGCCGAGAGCGGAATCGGCTTCGTCGAGGACAGCGTCGTCAAACCGACCATCGGCGAGATCGACGGCCGGAAGTTCATGCCGTTCCTCACCACCATGTTCTTCTTCATCTTCTTCACGAACATCTTCGAGGTCATCCCGTTCGTGCAATTCCCGGCCAACTCCCGGATGGCGCTGCCCCTCTTCTTGGCCATCCTCGTCTGGTTCATCTACCACTACGAGGGCTTCAAAGCCCAGGGGCTCGCCTACGTGAAGAACAGCATCTTCCCACCCGGTGTTCCCCTTGCCCTGTACATCCTGGTCGCACCCATCGAGCTGCTCCAGGTCCTCATCATCCGGCCCCTGTCGCTCGCCATCCGGCTCTGGGCCAACATGGTCGCCGGGCACCTGCTGCTCGTCACCTTCGCGGTCCTCACGGCGACGCTGTGGGAGTCCACCGTCATCGGTGCTGTCCTTCCGTTCGCCATGCTCGTCCTGATGACGGGGTTCGAGATCCTGGTCTCGTTCCTCCAGGCGTTCATCTTCACGATTCTCACCGCCGTCTACATCGGACAGTCAATACACCCGGAACACTAGGAGACACCGCGTGCTCAGCCTGCTTGCACAGATAGCAATCTTCGCCCAGACCGGACCGGGCGAGATGCTCGAGGGCCTCAAGGCCATCGGCGCCGGTCTCGGCTACGGCCTCGCCGCCATCGGCCCCGGCGTCGGCATCGGCATCGTCGTCGGCAACGCCATCACGGCCATGGCCCGCCAGCCCGAGTCGGCCGGCGTCGCTCGGACCACGATGTTCCTCGGTATCGCCTTCACCGAGGCGTTGGCCCTGATCGGGTTCGTCGTCTTCATCCTCTTGCTGCCTTGATCGTGAGGCTCACCTTGAAACCAACACGGGTAGTAGTAGCAGCCCTCCTCACCATTGCCACTGGGCTGGCACTGGCCAGCCCGGCCGAGGCCGTCGAGGAGACCATCGGATCCTGCATGGTCGAGACCATCGCCGAGCTGGGTGGGGTCGAGGCCGTCGAGGCCGACCTCGAGGCCGGCGAGGCCGAAGGGGCAAGCGAGGAGGCCAAGGACCGCCTCCACGAGATCGAGGACGAGCTGGAGCTGTGCATCGAGGCGCCGAACCCGATCTTCCCCGAGGTCAACGAGATCATCTGGGGAGGCCTGGCCTTCCTGGTCCTGCTCGGGATCATGTTCCGCTTCGGCTTCCCGGCCGTCAGCGGGGCGATGGAGCGCCGCACCGAGCGGATCCGCGACGACCTCGAGGCGGCCGAGAACGCCCGGGTTGAGGCGGAGGCGATCAAGCAGCAGCACGAAGCCGAGCTCGCCGACGCCAACGCCCAGGCGGCCAAGATCTTCGACGACGCCCGCCACGACGCAGCGGCGATGAAGGCCGACCTCCAGGCCAGAGCCGAAGCCGACATCGCCGAGATGCGTCAGCGAGCCGAAGCCGAAGTGGCAAGCGCCCGTCAGCGGGCGGTGGCCGACCTCCAGTCGGAGGTGTCGGAAATCGTGATCGGAGCGGCAGAGCGGGTCGTCGAGCGCAACCTCGATCCGGCGACGCAGCAGCACCTGATCGACGATTACATCGCCAGCGTCGGAAACGGATAGCTCATGGCCGACGACGTCATCAGCGGCTACGCGGAGGCCCTGCTCGGCATCGCTGCCGCCGAGGGGAGCTCCAAGGAGTTCGAGAGCGAGCTGTCGCAGGTGGCCCAGGCCGTCAACTCCTCCGACGAGCTCAGGGCCGCCCTCGCCGACCAGGCGATGCCGGCTGGAAGGCGTCAGCAGATCGTCGAGGAGTTGCTCGGCGGTCGAGCGTCCAGCCTAACGACCGCGGCGGTGTCGATGGTCGTCGGCGCCGGCCGCGGCCGCTACCTGACCAGCATCGCCGACCGGGTCATCGAGCTCGCCGCCGCCGAGCGGGGCAAGGTGGTCGCCGAAGTCCGTTCCGCCGTTCCCCTCGATCCGAGCCAGCAGCTCCGACTCGCCGAGGCGCTGAAGTCCTCGACCGGTTCCGACGTCGAGGTGAAAGTCATCGTCGACCCGTCCATCATGGGTGGTCTGGTCACCCAGATCGGAGACCAGATCATCGATGGCAGCGTGAGATCGCGGCTCGGCCAGCTTCGCGAAGCGTTCTGAGCCCCGCTGACCGCAGCAGTTCACCCCAAACCGACACGAACGACCCGCAGACGCATATTGCTGGAAGAGACACATGGCTGACATAACGCTCGACACCTCAACGATCAGGGAAGCGATACGCAGGAACCTCGAGGGCTTCGAGCCCGCCCTGAGCTCGGCCAAGGTCGGCACGGTCCGGGAGGTCGGTGACGGCATCGCCCGGGTGATCGGCCTCCCGAACGCATCGGTCAACGAGATGCTGCGCTTCGAGGACGGCACGATCGGCCTGGCCCTCAACCTCGACGAGACCAGCATCGGGGCCGTCGTGCTCGGTGCGGTCGATTCGATCGAAGAAGGCCAGACCGTCGAGGCCACCGGCGACATCTTGTCGGTCCCGGTCGGCGACGGCGTGATCGGGCGGGTCGTCAACGTGCTCGGCGAGCCCCAGGACGGCAAGGGCCCACTGACCGGGGTGCAACCCCGACGCATGGAGATCCAGGCCCCCGGCATCACCGGCCGTCAACCGGTCCACGAGCCGCTCCAGACCGGGATCAAGGCGGTCGACTCCCTCATCCCGATCGGTCGGGGCCAGCGCGAGCTGATCATCGGCGACCGCAAGACCGGCAAGACGACCGTCGCGGTCGACACGATCCTGGCCCAGAAGGGCCTCGGCGTGAAGTGCGTGTACGTCGCGGTCGGACAGAAGGGCTCGACGGTCGCCCAGACCGTCGCCCTCCTCGAGGAGTACGGGGCGATGGAGTACACCGCCGTGGTGATCGCCCCGGCCTCGGACCCCGCGCCGTTCAAGTTCCTCGCTCCCTACGCCGGGTGTGCCATGGGTCAGCACTGGATGGAGACCGGCGATCACGCCCTCGCCATCTACGACGACCTCTCGAAGCAAGCCGAGGCCTACCGCCAGGTCTCCCTCCTGCTGCGGAGGCCGCCAGGACGCGAGGCGTACCCGGGCGACGTGTTCTACCTGCACAGCCGGCTCCTGGAGCGGGCGGCCAAGCTCTCCGACGCGAACGGCGCCGGCTCGTTGACCGCCCTGCCGATCATCGAGACCAAGGCCGGCGACGTCTCCGCCTACATCCCGACCAACGTGATCTCGATCACCGACGGCCAGATCTACCTGCAGGACGACCTGTTCAAGTCGGGTGTGCGGCCCGCGGTCGACGTCGGGATCTCGGTGTCGCGGGTCGGCTCGGCGGCTCAGATCAAGGCGATGAAGAACGCCGTCGGCACGCTCAAGTCGGATCTGCAGCAGTTCCGCGACCTCGCAGCGTTCGCGGCGTTCGGATCGGATCTCGATGCGGTATCACAGGCCCAGCTCGACCGGGGCTACCGCCTGACCGAGCTGCTCAAGCAGGGCATCAACAGCCCCGTCCCCGTCGAGGAGCAGGTCGTCGTGCTCTACGCCGGCACCAGGGGCTACATCGATGGCGTCCCCCTGGTCGACGTGTCCCGGTTCGAGATCGAGCTCGTCCAGTGGTTCCAGGCTCGTCACGGGGACGTGCTCGACAGCATCAGGACCAAGGGCGTCGTTCCCGACGACGAGGCCATGGAAGCGGCCATCGGCGCCTTCGCCGATCAGTTCGTCACCAGCGATGCCTCGGTCCACGAGCCCGACCCGGCCGAGCAGGGCGACGCGACCACGAAGATGGTCGACGCGCCCTACACGCTGCCGGAAGAAGACATACGCCGAGCGGAGGACTGAACGACCGATGCCGGGTGGAACCGAACGCATACTGCGTCGTCGCATCGCCAGCGTGACGAACACCAAGAAGATCACCCGGGCCATGGAGCTGATCGCGGCCACACGGGTCGCTCGAGCCCAGCAGCGGGCTCGGGCCGCCCGTCCCTACAGCGAGATGCTGACCAGCGTGATCGAGGACCTCGCCGCCGGGGGAGCCGAGGTCGACCACCCGTTGCTCCGCAAGGCCGAGCGGGTCGAACGAGTAGCGTTCGTGATCTGTGCCGGCGACCGGGGTCTCGCCGGGGCGTACAACGCGTCGGTCGTCAGGATGGCCGAGCGCGAGATCCAAGCCCTCCGAGCCGAAGGCGGCGACTACCGCATCGTCGCCGTCGGACGGAAGGTCAGCGACTACTACCGCTTCCGGGGCTACCACATCGACAACGCCTACTCCGGCTTCACCGACAACCCAACCTACGACGACGCCCGCGAGATCGCCCGCCGGGTCCGCCAACTGTTCGACAGCGGCGAGGTCGACCAGGTCGACCTGGTCTACACCGAGTTCGTCAGCATCGGCACCCAACGGCCGGTCGTCCGCCGCTTCCTGCCGCTCGAATCCACCGAGGTCATGGCCGAGGTCGGCGGGGGCGATCGCGAAGCGCTCGCTGCGTTCGCGTTCGAGCCGTCGGCCGAGGGCGTGCTCGAAGACCTCCTGCCCCGCTACGTGGAGGCCCGCCTCTTCACCGCCCTCCTCGACGCTGCGGCATCGGAGCACGCCAACCGTCAACGAGCGATGAAGGCGGCGACCGACAACGCCGAGGAGCTGATCGTCAAGTTGTCACGAGCCATGAACCGGGCCCGGCAGGAGTCGATCACTACAGAGATCATGGAGATCGTCGGTGGGTCCGAAGCGCTCGCCGAAGACGAGGACACCGACGAAACCGCCGACGACGCCAGCCTGGCGTCGAGTTGAGTACCGACCGAGCCACCGCCACCGTTCGAGAGAGCCCCAGGAGCACGTTCAGATGACAGCCACCGAACCGCAACTCAAAGAAGGCCGCATCGTCGCCATCGCCGGCCCGGTCGTCGACGCGGAGTTCCCAAGCGGCTCGATCCCCGAGATCAACCAGGCCGTCGAGTTCGACGTGGTCGTCGACGGTCAGACCACGACGGTCATGGCCGAAGTCGCTCAGCAGCTCGGAGGCAGCCGCGTTCGGGCCGTCGCCCTCAAGCCGACCGACGGGCTCCGCCGGGGAGCGCAGGTCCGCAACCTCGGCCACGGCATTCAGGTCCCCGTCGGTGACGTGACGCTCGGCCACATCTGGAACGTGATCGGCGAGCCGCTCGACGTGCCGATCGACGAGCTCGACATCGACACCCGGTGGGAGATCCACCGGCCAGCACCAGCGTTCGACACCCTCGAGCCGACCAAGCAGGTCCTCGAGACCGGGGTCAAGGTGCTCGACCTGCTGACGCCGTACCTCCAGGGTGGCAAGATCGGGCTCTTCGGCGGGGCCGGTGTCGGCAAGACCGTGCTCATCCAGGAAATGATCACCCGGGTCGCCTCCAACCACGGCGGCGTCTCGGTGTTCGCCGGCGTCGGCGAGCGAACCCGGGAGGGCACCGACCTCTTCCTGGAGATGGGCGAGACGATGATGGGCGACGGCAAGACGCCGGTGCTGGCCAAGGCAGCGCTGTGCTTCGGCCAGATGGACGAGCCGCCCGGCGTTCGGCTGCGGGTCGCCCTGTCGGCGCTGACGATGGCCGAGTACTTCCGTGACGTGCAGGGCCAGGACGTGCTGCTGTTCGTCGACAACATCTTCCGCTTCGTGCAGGCCGGCTCGGAAGTATCGACCCTGCTCGGCCGCATGCCCTCGGCGGTGGGCTACCAGCCGACGCTGGCCGACGAGATGGGCGAGCTGCAGGAGCGCATCACCTCGACCGGTGGCCGGTCGATCACGTCGATGCAGGCCGTGTACGTGCCCGCCGACGACTACACCGATCCGGCGCCGTTCACCACCTTCACCCACCTCGACGCCACCACCGAGCTGAGCCGCGACATCGCCGCCCTCGGCATCTACCCGGCGGTGGATCCCCTCGCCTCGACCTCGACCATCCTCGCCCCCGAGGTGGTCGGAGAGCGCCACTACAACGTGGCCCGGCAGGTCCAGGAAATCCTCCAGCGGTTCAAGGAGCTGCAGGACATCATCGCCATCCTCGGTCTCGACGAGCTGTCCGAAGAAGACCGCATCACCGTCGACCGGGCCCGCAAGGTACAGCGCTTCCTGTCCCAGCCGATGTTCGTCGCCCAGGTGTTCACCGGCCTGCCCGGCATCTTCACCCCGGTCGAGGAGACGATCGACAGCTTCGAAGCGCTCGTCACCGGCGAGCTCGACGACCTGCCGGAGCAGGCGTTCCTCAACGTCGGTGGGGCCGACGACGTCAGGGAGAAGGCCGAACAGCTCCACCGGCAGGCCGGAGCCTGATGGTCCTCCAGGTCGAGTTCGTCTCTCCGGAGGAGTCCCTCTACTCGGGAGAGGGCGTCCAGGTGGTGGCCCGTACCCGGGGCGGGGGCGAGATCGCGTTCCTGACCGGTCACGAGCCGTTCATCGGGTCGCTGCTGACCTGCGAGATCCGGGTCACCGAGGCCGACGGGACGATCAAGCGGTTCGCCGTCCGCGGGGGGTTCGTGTCGGTCACCGGCACCATTTCCGACAGCAAGGTGACCGTCCTGTCCGACGCCGCCGTTCCGGCCGACGAGATCGATCGAGCCCAGGTCGAGGCCGACCTGGCCGCCGCCCGTGCCGCCGAGCAGGCCGACCCCGACGACCCCTATCCCCTGGAAGACATCCGCTGGGCGGAGGTGCGCCTGAGCGTGCTCGGAGACTCCCTGCCGCATTGAGCGTCGGCCCGGTCCGCGTCTACGTTCCCATTACGAGAACCACGATTGGGGTTGGGTCATGGCACTGGAGAGCCTAAAGCCAGGTCGCAACCTGGCGCTCGAACTCGTCCGCACGACCGAAGCCGCGGCTATGGCCGCCGCCGAGTGGAAGGGCCGCGGCGACAAGATCGGAGCCGACCAGGCCGCGGTCGACGCGATGCGGTCGGTCCTGTCCGGCGTGGAGATGGACGGCATCGTCGTGATCGGCGAGGGCGAGAAGGACGAAGCACCGATGCTGTACAACGGCGAGAGCGTCGGTACCGGTGAGCCCCCGGCCACCGACATCGCCGTCGACCCGATCGACGGGACCACGCTCACCTCGCTCGGACTGGCAGGGGCGATCGCGGTCATCGCCGTCGCCGACCGGGGCGCCATGCTCAACCCCGGCTCGGCGGTCTACATGGAGAAGGTCGCCGTCGGACCCGAGGGAGCGGGCATCGTCGACATCCGCCTGCCGGTCGACCGGAACCTGACGGCGCTGGCCAAGGCGAAAGGCAAGGCCGTGTCGGAGCTGACCGCGGTCGTCCTCGACCGGCCCCGCCACGACGACCTGATCGCCGAGATCCGAGCCTGTGGCGCCAGGATCCGCCTCATTCCCGACGGAGACATAGCCGGGGCCATCGCCACGGCCTGGCCCGAGTCGGGCGCCGACATCCTGCTCGGCATCGGGGGGACGCCCGAAGGGGTGATCACCGCCGCTGCGCTCAAAGCGATGGGTGGCGACCTCCAAGGCCGGCTCTGGCCCCGAAGCGACGATGAGCGGGCGATCCTTCTCGACGAAGGGCACGACCTCGACAAGATCCTCACCCTCGACGATCTGGTCTCGGGCAACGACAGCTTCTTCGCCGCCACGGGCATCACCAGCGGCGACCTGCTGCGAGGGGTCCAGGTCACCAGCGAGGGCACGACGACTCAGTCGCTGGTGATGCGGAGCCGCTCGGGCACCGTCCGCCTCATCGAGGCCACCCACCGTCAGGAAAAGGTCGACTCGATCACGGCCTGATCCCGGCTGGAGCCTCCCTGTGCTTATGGTGTAAGCAAGAAATCCAAGAAAACAGCTCCGTCGCGGTGCAGAGGCAAGACCGCCCCACTACGGTTCCGTGACGAAAGGGTTTCAACCAAGGCGGAGGAACCAGTGGGGATGAAGCGGCAACGCCGTCTCCGGCGTAGCGCTGCGCCCGTTCGGGCGCTAGGACGGGTCCAGGTCGCCGTCGTGGTTCTCGTAGGGCTGGGATCGTTCCCCGTTGGCGCCCAGACGACCACGTCCTCGACTTCGGGCTCGACCTCCTCCACCGCCTCCACATCGTCCTCGACCTCGTCGACGACCGCCCCCTCGTCGACGAGCACGAGCGAGAGCTCCTCGACGACGACCCAGAGCTCGACCACCGCGCCATCGACGACGGCCGAGGCCCCGACCACCTCGACCACCGCACCGACCTCGACCGCTGCCGGCAGCCCCACCACCGCCGCGTCCGACCCTGCGGCCCAACAGGCCGAACGGGAGCGGATCGAGGCCGCCGAAGCGGCCAAGGCTCGCGAGGTCGACGCCGCCAACGCCGAGCTCGGCGACGTCACCGATGCCCTCCGGGTGCTCCAGGAGCGAGTCGTCACCCAGACCCAACGCGTCGACTACGCCAACGAGCGGCTCGCGTCGGCCGAAGCGACCGTGAGCGCCAGGACCGAGGAGGTGGCCGCGGCCGAGGCCGAGATCGACGATCTCGAAGGCCGCCTCAGCGCCCAGGCCATCCGGACATTCATGGGTGACGAGGGTGATCAGGTCGTCCTCGTCGCCGTGCCCGATCCCAACGAAGCCGTGCGCCGCCAGACGATGTTGGCCCAGGCCACCCAGACCGACCTCGATCTCGTCGGTGAGCTGCGGGCGGCTCGGGAAGACCTCGACGTCCGCCGAGCCGAGGCCCTCGACGCCGTCGATGCCGCCGACGCCTTCAGGGCCGAGGCCACCGAGCAGCTCGGGACCCTCGAACGCGATCGTGAAGCCCAGGGCGTCGTCACCGCCGCCGCCGAGCAGCGGCTCGACCATCTCCTGGCCGAGCGAGCGGCACTGGCCGAGCTGGGCGAAGAGGCTGTATCCGGACTGCCCGTCGCCGACGAGCTGGCCGACCAGCTCGCAGCCTCCGCCCCACCGGTCCCGCCACCCTCCACCGTCGAGCCGCCGAACGTGATAACCGAGGACGACATTGCCTACGCCGGCAACGGCATCTACGTCCACACCTCGATCGTCGACAACATCCGCCAGCTCCTGACCGACGCCGCCGCCGGTGGCGTCGACCTAGCAGGCGGTGGCTACCGCAGCCCACAAGGGCAAATCGCAGCCCGCCGGAACAACTGCGGGACCAGCAACTACGCGATCTACGAGATGCCAGCCAGCCAGTGCAGCCCACCGACCGCCCGGCCTGGGCGCTCGATGCACGAGCAGGGCCTCGCGATCGACTTCACCCACAACGGCAGCCTCATCCGATCACGGTCCGGCTCGGGTTGGGCCTGGCTCCGCGACAACGCTGCCCGCTACGGCCTCCAGAACCTCCCGAGCGAGCCGTGGCACTGGTCGGTCAACGGCCGCTGAGCGCCAACCTGCAGGACCCGGCGCTAGCGCCGTCCTCCGACCGCCCGGGCCCACCCCATCAGCGTGTCGTTGACGTAGGTGTCGGCGTCGGTGAACACCTTCTGGGCCGAGGTCGAGAATCCCTGCCGGGCTTGATCGAGGTCCTGGGCCAGCGGTGGCTCGTCGCCCCTCCGGATGTAGTCGCCACCGACGATGTCGGCGTAGCGCCCGTTGTCGATGAACTCGCTGAGCTCGGCCACCCGGATCACCGGGAACGGGTGGGTTCGCCGGGCGGTCGACATGAACTTGAAGAAGCCGTCGAGGCCTTCGGCATCGAGGTACTCGCCCGACTGCTCCCGCAACGCCTCGATGTCGATCGTCCCCTGCCGACCCCGGATCGCGCCCGCCATCGTACCCAGGGCCCCGTAGGCGACATCCGGGTCCTGCACGGCGAGCAGCCCGGCCCGATCGCACGACACCTCCGATTTCCGGCTCCACTCGAGCAGGGCCAACGTGATGGGCATCGACGCCTGCCCGACGACCGGCACCAGGGGTCGAGCGAACTCGAGAAGGAGGAAGAGCAGCGTCCGGTAGAGCGCGTGATCGCTCATGATGTGGGCCACCTCGTGACCCAACACGAAACGAAGCTGTTCCGGCGTCGACAGCTCGATGAGCGAGCTGTTCAACACGATGAACGGACGGTCCATTCCGACCGCCCCGGCGTTGGCCAGCGGCGTCTGCGACACGTACAGCGGCGGTGGGTCCGTGTCGAGCGTGTCGCACACCTCGAGCAGGCTGCGATGAAGGTCGTCGTACTGGCGGGGCCCGACCTTCAGCGCCTGGGCTTGGTAGTTGATGCGGATATTGCGCTCCCCGAGCATGCCGACGACCTTCCGCAGCACCGCATCGAAACCCGGGATCGCGCGCAGCGCGGCCAGCGCCGCCCGGTCGGTGGGATGCTCCCACGAGGCCGGGCTGATCTGCGGTAGAGGTGTCGTCATCTCGCGAACTTTCCCCGTCGGCGTCTCGGTGTACCGTTGACGGACAGGAACCGTAGTGCCACAGGGATCCGAAAGGTGGTCGGCATGAAGCTCATGATGCAACCCGGGAGTGCCCTGCTGGTGATGGCGGTCGGGGCCTTCCTCGCTCGCTACCTGGTCGGCGGTCTGCCGCTGATCGGAGGGATCCTCAGCATCATCCTGCTCTTCGCCATGGTGTTCGGCCTGCTCGGTGGGCTGTATCTGCTCGTCCTGGGCCGGCGCCAACCGGTCTGAGCCCGCCGGGGACGGCCGCTGTCCCGCACCATTAGGAGTCGATGACGATGTCGGCGAGGCCGGGTGCTGCTGCCTCC